>Ga0067045_1027477_pt1 | contig 117097 bp, 85 predicted proteins | sample TerdegcTABiofilm_FD_59184 | JGI IMG/M metagenome (GOLD analysis project Ga0067045, IMG submission 59184) | Combined Assembly of (Gp0054472, Gp0054536) Wastewater bioreactor microbial communities from Singapore -Terephthalate degrading...
TAAGAGTATTAAACAACATCTTCGCATTAAAACATTTATCGGAACATCCCCAAATGCTGTAATGATCCAGATATGGACAGCTTTGATCGCAATGCTCGTCCTGACGTTCCTGAAGGCAAAGGCAGAGTATCAGTGGCATTTGTCAAACCTGATAACATTTGTAAGATTAAACCTTTTTGTTAAAATTGATCTCTTCTCCTGGTTAAACAACCCGTTTTACAAAAAATCGGTACCACCCGATTATCAATTGTCCTTATTCTCAGGATAAGGGGTTTGTTTTTAAAATCCGTCCAAAATCAATGATAATATATTGATTACCAGTTGTAATTTTTATTAAAAAAATTTATTTTGGACAGCAGTGAAGAAAAATATATTTATAAATATGTTAAAAAATATTTTCAACTTCATTAGCAATTAACCCAATTTCATTATCATACTTTCCAGGTATCAAAAAAATAGACTTCAACTTGTCTTTTGAGATTTCTAACTCGACACTTCCTGTTTTTTTCCAGACAGGAATACTCAAAGTAAATTGATTTAAAAAATGATGAGCCTTCAAACGTTCCTCAATATGAAATTTTTTACTCTTAATTTTTTTAATTAATTCGTCAATCAATTTATCATTTTGTTCATAAACTGTAATTGGAATCCCATTTATTTGGGAAATTTCTCTAAAAAGTTGTTGAGCTTTGTTTTTGCTGTCTGTTTGAAAACCATAATCAAGTAATTGATATGCAGAGATAAATTCGTTATAAAATTTTGTATTCTTAATTTCTTCTTCATTATATACCTGATCCATCAGCATCTGCTTTTCTTCATCAGTTAAAATATTATTGTTGAATTGTATAATTGCGTCTATAGTTCTTTGAATAATAGTTTTATTGTATATATTATATTTATCGGAAGGTTCTGTTATCGAAATAATTATGTTTGGCGAATCATTTTTGTTAATTATTCTTCCAGCTTTCCTATATATCCTTCCCATGCGCTGTACTAAAGAATCTAAAGTTGCAGCTTCTGTAAACAGAACATCGTAGTCTATATCCAACGAAGCTTCTACAATTTGGGTTGATATCCAAACTACAGGTTTACTATTTTTAAAGTCTTTTTGAATCTCAGTTTCTTTTTTGTTCCTATGCAATCTTATAAAACCAGAATGTAATAATTTTAGATTATCAACTTTATTTGTTAAATCTTTATATAATTGTTGACTCTTTTTTACTGTATTCGAAATAACCAAAACCTTTTTACCGCTTTTAAATTCGAAGATAATCCTCTCTAATAAACTATCAATGCTATTATTGATTATTTCAAGCTTATGTTTGTGTTCCCTACAGAATTCATGAGGAAGAGTTTTTGCCAAATGCTGAAGTCTTTTAATTATAAAAGGATGATTAGTAGCACTCATATAACAAAATTTGCTTCCCAAAGCAGTAATATCTTCAAGACAACGAATGATCATTGCCAAAGTTTTAGGAGAATAACCCTGGGGTTCGTCAAGTATAACTTTTGAATATGCAAGTGTTGCATAAATTCTTTCATACCCAGGCCATTTGAATACTGATGTAAATAGTTGATCTGCAGTAGCTACGGTTAGTGGGAAGGAAAGCTGCCTGGAAATATTAATTTTATTAAAATTTGCCTCAATTGATAGTTCTTCATTGTTTTCTATCAGATAAGAGAAGCTATCACTATGTAGCAATCCTACTTTATCCTTATCGAAAATTTTAGTAAGTCGCTCATGCATAGCATTCGAGCTAACCCGTAAAGGGAGCGTATAAAATCCTTTGGAATCTCCAAGCCAATTTATTGCAAATTCTGTTTTACCAATTCCAGTTGAAGCAGTTAAAATGATATTTTCGTCACGGTATTCATATGCTCTTTTTTGAAAAGGTTTTAATGAGTTAGTATTAAACTCTTTATTTAAATAATCAATCAGTGATTTTGTAGTATCCCCGAGTCTCGAAGTTTCAACGGGAACATGTGCCGAAGCAGCATAATCCAGACGATGCAAGAAACCTTTTAATAAAATAAAATTTTTATCTTTTTTTAGTTCATTAATTTTATCATTGTTGCCATCTATGTAATTTTTAAGTGAATCATAGTAAAATGCTTTTGGCCTGTATTCATTATAGTTATCATAATATGTTTTCAAAAAATCAATAATATATTTATTTAAGCAAAGAATTTCTTCAGAGAGACATCTTTCTAATGTAATCTTATCAAAATCAAGAGGTCGCTCATGATGAAATGCTATTGCTAATAGAACAATATACCTACGCTCCTCATTTTCTTTTTTCCCTAATTCATCAATACCCGTCATAAATGACGGAGATATGTAATTATGTGGGATTTCATTATATTTTATTTTTTCTGGAAGTCTGGGTAAATCAAGAGTACTTCTGATTTTGTTCTGAAAAGGAGTTGCAATTTTACCGAGGTCATGTAATAAGCAGGCAATTTTTAAATCATCCCAAAATTTTTCATTATGAACCCTTTTATTTATTTCTTGTGAATATATTTTTTTTAATTCATTAAGTGAAGAAAGCAAACATTCTGTATGTTCCTGAAGAGTCTCACCCTTTTTCTTGCCATTTTCATAATATGTTTTAGCATAAAATTCCATGATCTAATTTGTGCCATATTTCCCGAAAAGTTGAATTAAAACAGGTGATTTAAATATTTCATCTTTTTCATCATCAATAACATATTCTCCTTGACCAAGGTTTCCTGAATCAGTGAATACTACCTTTTCTTTTTCAAAAAATCTTAAGTCATTGATTTGCTTATGATAAAATGGAAGAAGAAAATTAGACCCCTTAATACGTGTTTTCTCTACCATTTCTGGTTTAAGATAAATGCAATAATCAATTGGTATTTGATCGTCGTAACCACCAATTTCAATAATTTTTGGAGTAATAAACCCCACTTCATCTATACGTAACAAATCTTCATACCGTCCTAATGAAGGGTAATTTACCAGAAAAACTTTTTCTTTAAATAGTTCCATATACTTTTTCTCCATTTGGATATAAATTCTGAGGTAGATATTTGTTACATTTGCTACATAGGTGGGTGAACTAGTAAGGGCTTTTTGAAAATCATCTAATATAATTTGCTCCCTTTCTTTTCGTGTCCTATCAAATTTTACCAAAGCTTGCAGGTCGTAAGTTATCGTATCAAATCGTCCTACTAAACCAATATTCATAGGTAATTTTTCTTCAGTATAGCTTTCACCCAAAATCCAATGTACCCAACCCAAAATAGTTGAAAACGGAGGAAGGGGATAAGTATCCCAAAAGCCATACGAAAAAGGTTTCCGATAGCAGGCAAATGGTTGATAGGCTTTAATTCTGAGTAACTCCATAATATTTTTTTAATTCATTTTTTAATCCATTAAAAAATGTAGTTATATTATAATCATCAATATTTCTTTTAATAATTTGTTTTAGTGAATCCTCATTGGCCCAGTAGCCGGATATGAATCCAAGATCAGTGTTATCCTCAACTTTAAAATTCTTTCCGTTTATTGTGTATTCAAGAGCTAGGGTAGACTTTAATGGCTCCTCCTCAATTCTGTAAGACTTTTTATTTTTATCATATATTGTTTTTATCCGACCTAAAAAGAAAGGGTTTTTTACCGGGTATATACCTCCAATAACAAACAAAGGGTTAAGATTTTCAATTCTTCCTTTAATTTCTCTGTTTAATAGCTGAACAGCATCCAGCACCATTGCAACACGGTTATATTTTTCGGCAGGTTCAACAGTCTCCCCATCATTTTCATCAATTCCCACCCTGTCAAGATCTACAGCAATAGTATATGTATAGAGTGATAGATGATGCTCAAATTGGAATGGATCAGGATCTTTCCCGGCTCTGTCAGCAAAGTTTTTATTGGTGCCAAATTCAATATCGTTTAAAAATGGCTCTAAAGCTATAGCAGGTGTTATTCGAACAACAGCAGGTCTGATTACCGATCCTTTTCCTTTTTCTGTTTTCATATACCCGAATAAATCTGCCTCTGCATATTTGGCCGCATTTGTATCTGCTTTGAATTGAACAACCTTCTGCTCGACTCCTAATGGAGACACCTTGCCCTTGTCCATTCCAAAGTTTCTGCTCATGCTTTTGAACAATTCATACCGCAAAGCTTGTCTGGAAATATAGGTGAAAGTACTATCACCAGAATTGAGTTTTTTAAGCTCAGAAATGTTCCCGATACTTTCGCCATAATTCATGCTCATGGCTTTAAAAATTACAGTAAATGTTAATCCTTGTGCCATTGTTATTTAATTTTAAGTTTAAGATTCATTTTATTTTGATTCGTATTTATCTAAAAAAGGTTCTCCTAATAAGCCGTTAATATAACTATAGCCTATTATCTGAAATTTCTCCTCTGATTCAAGTGTGTTTACGAAATTTTTTGGTACTTCCATATCATATCCTATGTATAGCCTCAACAGGACATTTAAAAATGTACTTTTGTCATTCGCCCTTACTGCATTAAGCAGGCGATAGGCAATACCATTAATTTTATTTTCGGACTGCTTTTCTTTCAGCTTTTTTTGCATATCATTTCCCAAATGGTAGATATGCCAGATGTGTTTTTGTTCCATATCTAATGATTTTTGTTTTACTGTTTTTAAATAATTAACAGTTAGTAATACAACTTGTTGTATTTCTGTGGGATTATAATTTACCTGAATATAGTTTGTTGTTTTATCTAGTTTTTGAAGATAAAGTTTTATTAAACGGTTCGTCAGGCCAAAATCAAGTTTTCTTCCCAATATAAGTCTTAAAAATTCATGAAGAATGTTTGTATAATCATCTTTGATTTTATAATACTTATTTGCAAACCATTTTAACTTTTCATGATTATCTTTGATAAAGTGGGCCTGATTCCGTGATATATGGAGTGATAAGATTTTGGGCATTATATCTTTCTCCAGATCTGTTTCAATGATAGCAATATTTTGTAAAGAATAAGCTGAAAGTTCTCGTTCCTCCAACAGCAATAATTCATAAAAATAATTAATAAGAATATTCTCTTTTTTATCTTGTTCAATAACTTTAGCTAATAGCTGATTTTTCTTCCATAAACTTCTAATATTGCTGTCATCATTAATGAACAAGTAAGTTTTATTTTTCAAACTTTTCGTGTAACCAGCCCAGTGACAGAAGTATATAAGTTCACAAATTTCACATAAAGGTAGGTTGGGATTAAATCCCCAGGAGTAATTCAGGGTATCTTTATTCAACCCTTGATAAAAAACTAAACCCGTGTTAAAAATAGTATTTGCTTTGGCTTTTCTTGAATTGCAATAGATACAGTTAAATTTTTTATCTTCTTTATTTTTCTTTTCTTTAATTGGTTCCTCAAAATCTTTTTGAAAAATATTCTTTTGACCTTTAGAAACACTTTTATTCAGAAAACTACCACCTCCAACAATACCCCGTAAAAAAGTCTGTACTTCCTTTTCAACAAAAAAGATTCTTTGATCTTTTAAAATTTTATACAATTCATTAATTAATCCTTGCAAATCATTAAGCGTTTTAAAATCTGTTTTTCTTATTTTCTTAAATGATTCGTAAGCAACACCTTTCCATCTTTTAATTATTTCTTCAAGAATAGTTTTTAAAATTTCTTCTTCTGTCAGTTTATTTATTTTGTATCTTTTTGCAATTGTATCTAACATTCCATCTTTACCTACTTTTTCAATTTCATTTCTCAATTGTGATATGTATTGAAAAATAGAATCATATTTACCATGTATCTCAAATGCTGTCTCAAAAAATTTATCAGTAAATCCTTCTAAATCGCTGCGCTTAAATTCAATATAGCTGTCTTGAATATTTATTTTTTCTGATATATCTTCTGATCCTCGTGACAAAATTTTAATAAATCCCACAATTCCTGCGTTAAACAGCCAGTCACCAAGTTCAATCCTTATAACATCCGCCTTTGTTTGGTTTTTATTTAATACGTCCTGCTCATTCATAGTGCATAAAATTTAAATCAAATCTATCATCCCAAACCCCTGACTTCTCCTTACACCAATACCTATGTTGTAAAGTAAGTTTAAAATTTCAGGCCTGGCCTTCATTTCAATAATAGCCTTATTGCAGGTCATTGACTGATTATAATGACTTACAACCATTTTTTTATGCTTAATAATTTTATAATCAAAATCAATTTCATTAATATTCAAAAATTTATGGCATAATTCATTTATATTAAACCTGAAACTATGATCAAAATCTTCATCTTCCGGAGTCAGATATTTTAAATTATCACCTTTCCTGTTTACCAGAAACGGAGCTACTGTTTTAAATGTGCATGAATCTTTTTTGATTTCCTTATTAAAGAAGGCCCTAATATTCTGAATTGTAAATGTATTTTCATCTTTCCATTTATGTACTTTTAATTTTCTGATTCCGTTGTAAAGGTGAGTAATCAATACAGGATCATTGGAGGAGAAATTCAGAATAGCCTTGTTTCCAACACGCAGGTTATTATTTTCTTCACTCCTTAACTCAGGGAAGTAAACTGAGAAAGTAAAAGGTTTATCTGTTTTATTATTGTATAATTTTCGGTAAAACATTTCATCACCTTGCTCAAACGCTGATTTTATAATCGAAATAAAACCACTCCTGTAATCTCTGGGAAGAAACGGAGTTTCCAGTTTCAATATAATATTAAGTTTCATAAATAAATTTAAATAATCTTAGTTCTTATTCCCCATTACCTCCACACAGCCAAATCCAAGACTGTTTTTCTCCCCGAAGCCGGCATAATATCCTATTTTCATCAGCTCAACCGGTGCTGTCAGTTCAAAGTTGTATTCATACCCTCTCAGATAGGTCTCACCCTCTTTTCCGGCTTTAATCTTTATCAGTTTCGGTCTTGCGCCACCGTTAAGCGAAAACCCGAATTCATGATCAGCCAGTACTTCTGATTTATTGTAAAGCTCATTATTAAACCCGGCCAGAGCTACATACTTGCTGATAAGATTGTTATAAAACAGATCCGGATATCTCTTATCATCAGGCGATAAATACTGCGCATATTTATTTATTCCGTTAAAATGACTTATTATTAGCGGAGACAAGGAACTGAAACTCATTTTGCCGGAAAACCTGACTTCAGGCAGCTTCTCTATCTGCCTTACATAAAATGTTACTGAACTTTTACTGTCACCAATCCGGAGCTTCTGATTTTTAAATAATCCTATTATAAAATGTTCAACAATCTGTGGAATTAAAAAGCTGATTATAAGTTCAATATCTTCTGATTCAATAATTAATCTATCTCCTGTAATACTGTATTTCCCAAACCTTAACCGCGAGAAAGTAAAAAACTTGAATTTTCTGTTTCCAAAACTGTATCCTGATTCATGGAGCCAGAACGCAAACTCCTTGTCTGAATTATTAATTAAATGAAATATCCAGGATGATAACTCGTACTGGTAATTTAAAGGTAATTCGTTACTCCTTCCCGATAACTGCAGTATAAGTCTGAATCGCATGTGCAGACAAGTGAATGGAACATATAAAATTAATATTTTTTCCGAAAAAAAGAATATAAAGGGTCGAAAAAATTAATAAAGTCAAAGAAAAAGAATTAATATAGTTGCCCAACTCGTCAAGCCGGCTCTTATCGCAAGCTCTGCATCACCCGGATGATCACCTATAACAAAGGAACTATTTAGATCGAGAGAATATTCTTTTTTTGTTTTCTCAGGAAAATATGTCCCGGGCTTCCGGCATCTGCAACCCTCACTTTCCTGGTGAGGACAAACATAAATCCCGCTTAGTTCAACCCCTTCAGCCTTCAGAACACTCTGAATATATGAATTTACCCTGTTAACCTGTTCCGCTGTAACAATACCTTTCGAAATTCCGGGCTGATTTGTTATAATGAACAACAGAAATTTTTCCTGCAGCCGGCACAGACAATTGAAAGTAAAATCATAAAATTCAACCTGACCGATATCACCAATATTGCCCTGTCTTTTATGATGGTTCCGTACCTGTCAAGAAAAACTGCAGACTTCATTTTTCATCTACTAAATAAAGCCGATGGTCTTCCACCCTGTAATACATTGGTACTATCGTGATTCCGGGGTATCTGTTTTGCAAACGCCTGGCTTCGTTTATAACAAAATCAATCTCATTGTCAATTTCAAACATCGGGGCATAGTTCATGAAATGCTCTTCAGCTTTCTCTTTTTCCCAGCCTGCTGATTGCATAAGTCCATTAACAAATTCGTCCCTGCGTGAAATTAAATTAACCATCCCGCAATTGCTGTGGCCTATAAGGGCAATATATCTGATTCTTCCGATGGCAATGGCATACGAGACTTTAAACTCACTGTACCGCAGATTTGCTCCGCCGGTACGGATGATATAAGCAAAGTTGTCCGGAATATTTAAATGTTTCCTGTTGTCCATGCACATTCCGATCAGAATCTGTGCCCTGTCATAAATTTCAAATGGCCGGCCTAGATTGTGGTATTCCAGCAGTAATCCCGCAGGAGTGTTCTGATATTTCTGCGGAATGTCATTTACGCCTTCAACTGATATTAATCTGTTCATAAGGCTAATGTTTATAAGATGCCTTTCTTAATCTGTCCATAATTGCAATTCCAATACCCTTCTCGGGGACCGGTTCGGCTATAATGAATTCAATATCGCTCTCTTCAAGAAGATGAAGTTTCTCAAATAAGTTTATTGCAGCCTCATGCAGATCCCCGTTTTTTGACAGGTACTCCACAACCTTGAACCCGCTGACGGGCACTTTACCGAATGACAGGAATGCTGCATTTTCCGTGTTCAGATTCTGCGGATGTTCGCCAAGTATATAAAGAGGTTTCTGCGGACTGTAATGTGATTTTATATTACCCGGTGAGGATCTTAATTCCTGCCTGCCGGCGGTTTGTTTTGACCGGGGCAGAACACTTTCCAGTTCTTCACTGGTAATTATTCCCTGCCGCAGGATTATAAACCCGTCGGGACGTATACCGATTACTGTTGATTCAATTCCGAACTTTGTCGGTCCGCCATCAAGAATGTAATCAATATCAGGAAGTTGCTTTTTAACATGCTCCGCTTTTGTGGGGCTTATTCTGCCAAATTTATTGGCACTTGGCGCTGCAACAGGGCAGCCTGAAAATCTGATTAAATCCAGTGCAATCCGGTTGTCCGGCATACGGACTCCGACAGTGTTTAAACCTGACGTGACTATGTCGGGAACATAATTGCTTTTTGGCAGGACAAGAGTAAGAGGGCCCGGCCAGAATTTTTCGGCCAGGCGATATACTCTATCATCAGGGTCAGATGTCAGGAGTTGCAAAGTCTCAAGTGAAGCGATATGAACTATCAACGGGTCGAAGGAAGGCCGTTCCTTCACTTCAAATATTCTGGCAACAGCTTTCGGATTAAGTGCATCGGCTCCTAACCCGTAAACAGTTTCGGTAGGAAATGCAACCAGTCCGCCTCTTTTAATGATTTCGGCCGCATATTTTATTTCCTGCTCACTTATCATCTGGAAATTCTATCTTATCAATACTTTCAGGGCCAGCCCCTGACCCCTTTATAACTGGTACCTTATTCTTTGACTTTTAAAATTTTATAAGTGCCCTTCTGCTCCTTATTCTGTAATGCTTTTTTTTCCTGAATTTCAATTTAACTTCCCTTCCCATATTTAAGAAGTCAATATTTGCTACCGGATCACACTGCAAAACTAATATAATTTCCGTTAGTCTTGTCGTAAGATTTTTTCATAAGTGTCAGATTGCACCCCATGCTGGATACCATATCATATCTGTCCGGAAATGGATCCCCACAGCACCTAGATATCCGTACTTCCTCAGGTAATATGAAGCAAAAATCGAAAGGACTCCATTAAGTAGAAGAATTTCACCTGCAACGAAAGAAGGCAATTCGTTAACAGTTTTAAAACCAAAAATAAACATTACCGATGGGATATGACTTGCAGTAAATGCGAAAACCGAGAAAATAACTATAATTCAGAAAACAGGATTTTTAAATTTATCTTTCAGAATCAGGGACGAGATAATCCGCACCCGGAACGGGATGAAAAAGAGGCGGAAAAATAATTTCTTCACCTATGCCGGCTATAGCTGAAGCAAAAAAGGAGGCAGGAAGTTTCTGTTCCGGTAACGGCATAATGAACCCGCAGGTAAAAAGACACTGACTGCAGCAGGAAAAACCAGTGTCAAAATAAGACCGGCATATATTTTAACCGACTTTCCGTTCATCACAAAATATTTTCACTTTTTGATATTAATCTTCGGGACTGAAAGAGATATCATCCGGGTTGTTTTTTCAGACTGCCTGCAGTCAGCACAATAACAACCGCAACCGAAAGGAGAAGTATAGAACATAGCCCTGTGTTAAGCGTCATCTTCATGTCGGGAATAACCAGCCAGATAGTCATATTATGGACTGTATGGAAAAGCAGGACAGGTAAGAGACTTCTGTTTGTGTTGTTATAAATCCAGGTGAAGAGGATACTTGTAAGGGTGACCTGAATGATAAAAATCCAGAATAGTTCCGGGGGCACTATCAGTTTGTTGCAGAAGGCAGCAGGCAGATGCCATAATGACCAGAAAATGCCGAGAATAATACTTGATAAGAGTGCGCTGTAACGGGCCTGCAAACGGTCAAGTGCGTAGCCTCTCCATCCGAATTCCTCCTGCAAGGGACCTCCGAATAACAGAATAAAAACGAAAGCAACCGGAAGTGTTCCGGGATTTGAAAGATCAGGAAATACGGGCTTCATCCATCCGGATAAACAGGCCAGCGCGGTTGTTATACCATAAATCAATGGAAATACAAAGAAAACCGGTATAAGCCATTTTTTACCGAACCTGAGATCAATGCCCCTTTTCAGAAGGTTGATTATTCCTTTTATACCGCTGTCTGATAAAGTAAGGATAAAAGCTGCCACAAGAGGCCCATAGGCTGCAGGGTTAAAGGGACCCGACAGGAACCTGTTCAGAGCCGGAGAAACGGATACTCCATTTGCAGCCAGCGCCTCAGGTACCCAGAAGAGCCACGAAAAAAGATAGGTGATACCGAAGAACATTACCAGACTTCTGAGTGTGAATTCATTTGACCTGCTGTTTTTCATGGGGGAGTATTTAATTGGTTAATTAAGAAAGTTCTGCATATAATGATGTGAATCAGTTGTATTATGAATACTGACTATCTTTACAAAGTTAAAATTTCTGAAAAAAAAGGAACTCTTCCCTGATTTTTTTATAATGACCGGAAATAATCCCTGGAAAAAAGAAACTTTCAACAAAAAAAAACAATGTTAACGTTAACGATATTTCAATTGTTTGATTATTTTTACATTCTGTGAAAAAATTACTAACCTTAAATATTTTGTTATGACAAGCAGAAGAGATTTTATGAAGAAAGCAGCGCTTGGCTCAGCTGCCATTGCTTTCAGTGCAAAAAGTTATTCCCGTATTCTTGGTGCCAACGACAGGGTACGGGTTGGTGTTGTTGGCTTTTCTGACCGTTTCAGGTCGTCGCTCTTTCCTTCCTTTATGGCTAATGCCAAGGACCTGAATTTCGAATTTACTGCACTCTCCGATATATGGAGACTGCGCCGCGAAGAAGCAGACAATTTCTTCAAATCAAGAGGCATTACCCTTAAGCTATACAGAAACAATGAAGAGCTTTATAGTGCTAAGGACACCGATGCTGTTATCATCAGTACAGCCGACTTCCAGCATGCTCTCCATTGTGCTGAGGCAGTAAGGGCAGGCCGTGATGTTTATGTTGAAAAACCTTTTGCCGAAACAATGGCCGATGCAAGGGTAGCCCTGAAAGCCGTGCAGGAAACAGGTAAAATTGTTCAGATAGGCTCACAGCGCCGCAGCGCACCAAACTATATCGCTGCAAACGAATATATCCGCTCAGGCAAATTCGGAAAAATTGTAATGGTCGAAATGACATGGAATGTCAACCAGCCCGGCCGATGGAGAAGACCCAATGTGGTACCCTTACTCAAAGAGGAAGATACCGACTGGAAACGCTACCTCATGAACAGACCCTTTGAACCGTTCAACGCAAGAAAATATCTCGAATTCCGTCTCTTCTGGCCATATTCATCAGGTATACCAGGTCAGTGGATGGCACACCAGATTGATACCGTACACTGGTTCACCGGATTGTCACATCCGAGAAGCGTGGCAGCTAACGGAGGTATCTACCTCTGGAAGGATGGCAGGACTAATTATGACACCCTCACTGCAGTAATGGATTACGGTTCAGACACTGACCCCAACCTCAGCTTCCTCGTAACTTATTCGTCACGTTTCACCAATTCGGCCGGCGGAACAAAAGAGCTCTACTTCTCCAACGGCGGAACATTGAACCTGGATACAAACAAAGTAACTCCCGAGGGTGGACTGCAGGAACGCGATGCCAGAGCCATGAACATGAAAGCAAACCTGCTTGAACCGTTCGACCTTCCCACATTCAGAGTTGAGACTGCGGCAGATACCGGAGGCGACCCGATGACAACCGCCCATATGCGTAACTGGATGGAATGCGTACGCGACCGTAAAAAGCCAAATGCCGACATCATGGCCGGGTATAACCATTCAATCGCCTGCATAATGGTTACTGCAGCAGTCCGTACTGGCGAGAAAGTCACTTTCGACGAAAAAACCCAGGAAGTTATGGCCGGCGGAAAAGTATTCCAGTATTAATATTTTAAATCAAAAACATAAAACTATCAATCATGAGATATTTACTGATAGCACTTCTGGCCTTGCTTAACATGGCTGCCTATGGTCAGAAAGTGAAACTTGTCCACGATGAGCAGAAAAGAAAGGTGGATGTTTATTTCGGTGATAAGCTCTTTACTTCGTACTGCTATCCTGCAAATCTCGAAAAACCTTTCCTGTTCCCCGTTTATGCTCCGAACGGTGCGGTTGTAACACGAGGGTTCCCTCTGGAACCGAGAAAAGGTGAACGTGTTGACCATCCGCACCATATTGGCCTGTGGTTCAATCATGGTAATGTAAACGGACTCGATTTCTGGAACAACTCTTCAGCCATACCTGCAAACCGCAAAGATCAGTACGGCCATATCGTTGTAAAAAAGATAGTTAAGGCTAAAGGCGGTAAAACAGGTGTTCTCGAGGTTGTCTCAGAATGGAAAGATAATGAGGAAAATACGGTTCTTACAGAAAACACCAGGTATATATTCAAAGCTTTAAAAACAGGCTGGATGGTTGACCATATTGCGACCCTCACGGCAACAAACGGTCCGGTTACCATAAAAGACAACAAGGAGGGCATGTTTGCAATACGCGTCGACAGGGCTTTTGAAATGCCTTCCAATGAACCGCTTATCTTCACCGACGAAAAAGGCAATCCCACAACCGTAAAAGTTATGGATAATACCGGCGTTACCGGAATGTACGTTTCGAGCAACGGCAACAGGGGAGATGCAGTGTGGGGAACCCGTAACAAATGGGTAATCCTGAGCGGTAAAAAGGATAATGTACCTGTGTCACTCGCAATCTTCGACCATCCGAAAAACCCGGGTTTCCCGGCATATTCGCATGCCCGTGGCTACGGACTCTTCTCGGTGAATAACCTCGGGCAGAAATCGTACGACCCGAAACAGGAAGAGGTAGTGTATAAACTTGCACAGGGAGAATCAATGACGCTGAGGCACAGGTTTTATATTCAGTCGGGTTCGGAACTGACCCCGGAAGGTGCTGAAGAAATATTCACTGATTTTTCTAATTCTTATTGATTGATAATTTAAAGAGGCGCAGGAAATTGCGCCTCTTTGTTTTTAATAACACATATACTATTGATGATGACAATTCTGATTTTAAATATTCAAAACATGAAAAAGATATTTCTGCCTTTATTTCTTTTTTCGGTCATATCTGTTGTTTCACTCGCTTCAGGTCCGGCACCGCTAATAAGAGAATACTATGAGATAAGGATTTACCATATCTCGGGCAAGTCGCAGGAGGAAAGAACGGACAAATTCCTCAGGGATGCCTTCCTGCCTGCTCTTCACCGGTCGGGTATTTCTAAGGTGGGGGTTTTCAAACCTGTGGAGTCAGATACGGCTTACGGAAAAAGGATTTATGTATTCATTCCTTTCAAGACGGCTGATGAGATGGTTCGGCTTCATTCCGTTCTTGAACTCGACCAGAAATATAATGAGGATGGAAAAGAATTTCTTGATGCACCTTTTGATAATCCGCCTTTTGTAAGATACGAAAGTATTTATCTCTATGCATTTAAAGATATGCCTGTCTGCAGACCTCCGAAATTCAGTACGGCTCCATCGGTAAGAATCTATGAATTGCGCAGTTATGAGAGTGCTACTGAGGCAAAGGCGGCAAAGAAGATTGAGATGTTCAATGAGGGAGGTGAGATGAAGCTTTTTGAGAAACTGGAATTTAATGCTGTTTTCTACGGACAGGTACTGGCAGGAAGCACCAAACCCAACCTTATGTATATGACTTCATTTGCTGACCAGAAGTCACGGGAGGAGCACTGGAACACGTTCAGAAACCATCCCGAATGGAAAACAATGTCGGGTCTGGAAGAATACAAAAACACTGTTTCGAAAGTAAACGTTTTTCTACTGCATCCAACCGATTATTCTGACTTTTAAAATAAATGAAGCCCTTCTCTTGTGAGGGGAAGGGCTTCTTCAGATGAAGAAATATATCACTGCAGGGTGATAAATTTACGGTGTTGGCAGGTCATATTTTGAAAGTGTCTCTTCAACCTCTGCCTGTGTGAGTTCATGGTCGGGCAGGTTGCCTTCGAAATATTTCTCGTAGGCTGATATATCCATGTGACCATGGCCGCTGAGGTTAAAAAGTATGACTTTTGATACTCCTTCCAGGTCTGCTCTTCTTGCCTCGTCGAGAGCTGCTGCTATTGCGTAGTTCGACTCCGGTGCAGGCAGTATACCTTCGGTTCCTGCAAAGAGCACCCCGGCTTCAAAGCATTCTCTCTGAAGCTTTGCCCTTGCTTCAATGAAGCCGTCTTTCAGCAGCTGGCTTACAAGCACACCGGCTCCATGGTACCTCAACCCGCCGGCATGTATTTTTTCGGGGATAAAATTATGTCCGAGTGTATACATTGGCAGAAGAGGTGTCATACCGGCTGAATCGCCGAAGTCGTACATGAATTTACCTTTTGTCAGTTTCGGGCAGGAGGCAGGTTCTACGGTGAGCAACCTTACGTTTTTCCCGTTAAGCAGCCGTTCGCGCAGGAAAGGAAATGCAATACCTGAGAAGTTTGAACCACCGCCGAAGCAGCCAATCACAACATCGGGATAGTCGCCGGCCTTTTCCATCTGAAGCAATGCTTCCTGTCCAATTATTGTCTGGTGGAGGATGACATGATTAAGCACACTGCCGAGGGAGTATTTGGTATATGGATCCTGCAGTGCTATTTCCATTGCTTCGGAGATAGCAATGCCGAGGCTTCCGGGTGAATCGGGATCCTGTTCAAGCACCTTCCTGCCCGCCTCGGTCATGGTGCTTGGCGATGGTATCACCCTGGCACCGTATGAACTCATCAGCACTTTGCGTCCAGGCTTCTGGTTATAACTCACCTTCACCATAAAGACCAGCAGTTCGAGACCAAAATGATGGCATGCAAAACTCATGGCACTGCCCCACTGGCCGGCACCTGTTTCGGTTGTAATCCTCCTTATACCTTCTTTCTTGTTGTAATATGCCTGCGCAATGGCAGTGTTGGCTTTGTGGGAACCTGAGTAGTTGTATCCCTCATACTTGTAATAGATCCTGCTTTTTGTACCCAGCTTCCTTTCGAGGTTTATGGCTCTGAAAAGCGGGGAGGGGCGATAGGTCTTGTAAAGGTCAAGAACTTCATCCGGAATGTCAATATACCGTTCGGTAGCAACCTCCTGCTTTATAAGTTCCATCGGGAATACAGCTGCCAGATCTTCCGGACCAAGTGGCTGGCGGGTTGCAGGATGCAATGGCGGCAATGGTTTATTGGGCATATCGGCAAGAATGTTATACCATTGCCTGGGCATCTCTCTTTCTGATAAGGTAATCTTCTTTGATGTTTTCATATTTCTGATACTTTAAGGTTAATAATTGAGTCATTTAAAACACAAAAGGCACGCTGTGAAGAACGTGCCTTTAATAAGTTCTATATTATTAACGTCACACAATGGCACTTTTCACAGCGATCCGGAATTCGCTGCGCCAGCACCAGACGTATAACGTAATTTGTTTCATCACCCCAAAACTAAAACTAATTTTTAAAATTCCAAAACAAATAGCTGAAATTTTTAAAAATATTATGTTTTACTGTGAAAATCTTTAAAATCTGAAGTCTCCTCCCTCTCTTCTTTACTATTGTTTTCAAGTCCGTTATTTACTATTCTTATCTGTCTGTTAATTGATTCCTGGTGGATTGCCTTGAAAATAGTATCTATAAGTTCTGAGCTGAGGCCTTTTGATTTTCCTCTTGCGATAACCTTACTGATTATCTCATCCCATCTGGCGCTCTGCAGAACAGTTATGTTGTTTTTCTTTTTGAAAAAGCCTATTTTATCGGCTATCTGCATTCTTCTTTCGAGAAGGTCAATCAGGTGGTCGTCGAGGATGTCGATTTGCTGGCGAAATTCACCCAGTTCATCGAGCAGTCGCGGGTCGGCAGGGTCGGGTGTACGCAGTACAAGTCGGCAGAGAATCTCTTTTAGGGTATCGGGGGTGATCTGCTGGGCGGAATCGCTAAGAGCTTCATCGGGGTTGATGTGCGACTCTATGATCAGTCCGTCAAAATTCAGGTCCATAGCCTTCTGTGAGATTTCGAAGATATATTTTCTTGCACCGCCGATATGGCTGGGGTCGCACAGAATTGGCAGCCCGGGTATTCTTCTTCTCAGTTCTATCGGTATCTGCCAGTTGGGCTGGTTGCGGTAAACTGTTTTCTCGAAGGCTGAAAAGCCGCGGTGGATAGCTCCTATTTTTTTGATGCCTGCTCTTGCAACCCTTTCAATAGCGCCTGTCCAGAGGTCAATGTCGGGGTTGACAGGGTTTTTAACAAAAACAATTACGTCTACACCGCTCAGTGCATCGGCAATTTCCTGTACGGTAAAGGGATTGACTGAGGTTCGTGCCCCTATCCAGAGAATATCAATTCCGTATTTAAGTGCCTCGTAAACATGTTTTTCGTTTGCTACTTCGGTTGCCGTAAGCAGGCCTGTCTCTTCTTTTACCCGTCTGAGCCATTTCAGTGCCGCATTTCCCGCACCCTCAAAGGTGCCAGGGCGTGTTCTGGGTTTCCATATTCCGGCACGGAATGCCCTTACCTGTTTTATCTTTGCCAGCCTGCGGGCCGTTTCAATTACCTGTTCTTCGGTCTCCGCACTGCATGGACCCGATATAATAAAAGGCCTGCCGGCGTCTTTTATCCACCTGTTGAGAGGTGTTATATCCATCTGTAATACCATATTATTTCTAATTTAAAATTTTCTGTATCCTGTTGGCTTCATCCATAAGCTTCTTAAGACCTTCAGCATCTTTTTTTACAATCATCTGCCTGAACATGTGCATCTTTTCGATATAAGTATCTATCACTTCGAGAATATACTCGGCGTTTTCAATAAATATCGGAGCCCATGTCTCGCCGCTGCTTTTTGCCAGTCTCACCGTACTCTCAAAACCTCCTGCAGCCAGAGTCAGAATGTTTTCCTCTTCTTTCTCCTTATCGAGTACGCAGAGAGCCAGTGAAAAGGAAGTTATATGTGAAATGTGCGAAACATAGGCTACGTGCACATCGTGACTGGCTGAATCCATATATACAATGCTCATGTTGAGGACATTCAGCATTTTCTTTACAGTCTCGAGTGCGTCGGGGTCACTGAGTTCCCGGTCGCATATTATTGCCCTTTTGTAGTCGAAAAGCTTGCTGTGGGCGGCAAGGGGACCTGAATATTCAGTACCAGCCATCGGATGGGCAGCCACGAACCTTCCCCTTGCAGGATGACCATTTGCGGCTTTTGCAATCGACACCTTGGTAGAGCCCATATCGGTCACAACCTTGTCTGTTCCGTTTATCATATCGAGAATACCCGGAAGCAGCCTGCTGTTCGAGTCAACGGGGGTACATAAGATGATCAGGTCGCTCTTTTCAACGGCATTCTCCAGAGTATCGGTTTCATCAACAATACCGCACAGCTTTGCAATGTTCTGATGCTGAACGCTGGTATCAACGCCGATAACCCTTTCGGCAAAACCTCTTTTCCGGAGGTCTATCGCAAGCGAACCGCCTATTAAACCAATTCCTACAACGCTTACAATCATAATGACTAATTGAATTTACTTTAACAATAAGTTTCTTCTTAAATTAATTTTTTTATTCTCTCTCTTGCTTCACCAAGCTTTTCTTCACTGCTACACAGGGATATTCTTATATAATTGTCACCGTTTTTTCCGAAGATGAAGCCCGGTGTAATAAACACATGGGCTTTTTCGAGAATCATGTCCGACAGTTCCTCTCCGTTGCGGAATTTTTTTCCCACCTGACCCCACAGGAACAAACCTGTCTGTTCGGGATCATATCTGCAACCCAGTATATCCATTATTCCTTTTGCGATTTTCCTTCTCCGACTGTAGATTTTATTAATTTCCTCATACCAGTCGTCATCCCTTTTGAGTGCTTCGGTGGCAGCAAGCTGCAGAGGCCTGAACATTCCTGAATCCATGTTGCTTTTCACTCTAAGCACTGTACTTATATATTCCCTGTCGCCCGCTACCAGACCTATCCTCCATCCAGCCATATTATGGGATTTGCTGAGTGAGTTGAGTTCAAGAGCATATTCTTTTGCTCCGTCAACTGAAAGAATGCTCACATGTTCCTTGTTCAGGATAAAGCTATACGGGTTGTCATTGCAAATAAGAATATTATGATCAGCAGCGAATTTCACAAGCCTTTCGAAAAGAATTGATGAAGCTTTTGTGCCGGTTGGCATGTGCGGGTAATTGACCCACATCAGTTTCACTTTGCTGAGATCGGTGTTTTCAATTAAGTCGAAGTCGGGCATCCAGTTGTTCTTTCCAAGGAGGTCGTAGGTTTTCACAATGCCTCCAACCAGTTTTGTGACAGATGTATATGTAGGGTAGCCCGGGTCGGGTACAAGAACCTCATCGCCGGGGTTAACGAATGCCATTGAGATATGCATTATACCTTCCTTGCTTCCGATGAGCGGAAGTATCTCGTTTTCAGGATCAAGAGTGACCTTGAAATATTTCCGGTACCATTCGGCCATAGCCTTTCTCAGTTCAGGTACTCCGGTGTAGCTCTGGTAGCCGTGCACGGAAGGCAGGGCAGCCTCTTCCGAAAGCTTTTTTATTGCTTCGGGAGGGGGAGGGAGGTCAGGACTTCCGATGCCGAGATTGATAACATCAATTCCTGCCCGGCGCATCTGATCTATCTGCCTGAGTTTGGCGGAAAAATAATATTCCCCTACGCTGTTGGTCCGTTCTGCCGGTTTAACTCTCATATATTTTGTCGTTTTTCTGATATATTCCGAGTATTTCCAGATCATGAGTGTCGTCCTCAAGTATGCTGTGAATCAGTTCCATCGTTGTATCTTCCGGTATCTCGAGATCGAGATAAAACATATATTCCCATCCTTTGCCGTTGAGTCGCGGAACCGACTGTATTTTTGTAAGGTTGATATTCAGTTCGGCAAGTTTAGTCAGTACATTTGCCAGGCTACCCGGGCGGTGGCTTAATGAGAAACAGATTGAAGCTTTGTTGCCGGTTCTTAACCCTTTGCTCCGGCTCCCGATAACAAGAAAACGGGTATAATTTTCATGATATGTCTCTATGCCTTCCGCAATTATTTCCAGACCATACATCTTTGCCGCTATTGATGAAGCTATCGCACCGGTTCCCATTAGTCTTTTTTCGCTGATTATTCTTGCACTGCCGGCAGTATCTTCTGTTTCTATCAGTACTATTTCGGGATGCTGGTTAAGGAAGGTCATGCACTGTGAAAAAGCTATTGGATGTGATCGTATTTCCTTTATATCTGCAAGGGTCTGCCCGGGCAAAGCCATCAGGTTTTGTTTTATTCTCAGGTTGTGTTCCCCGAGTATTTTCAGTCCCGACTCCCTTATCAGGGTATAATTGTAGAGAATGCTTCCGGCTCTGGCATTTTCGATTGCCATTACTGCAAAATCAACACGTCCGGCCTTCACTTCCACAAGAGTCTGGTCGAAAGTGGCACATGGTACAATTTCTATGTTATTACCTCCGAAGTATTGTTTTGCAGCCACTTCATGAAAACTTCCTGCTTCACCCTGGATAGATACTTTCAAGTGTCCGTTCATATTTATGTTACCCTGTTAAACTCGCAAGGGCCCCTTTTTGAGGGACCCTTGCGCCTATTTTTTTGTATTATTTATCACTATACACAAAAATCCCTCATTCTATTTCCTGCCATAAAAGAAATAGAAATAGAAGAAGGAAAAGAAAAAATATTTATGTATAGCGTTCATCTTCTTAAAAACGTCTACAAAAATAATTTTTTAATTTAAAAAAACAAGCATTCGATATTAAAAAGTTATTTATTCTTATGCCGTTTTAAAAGAACTTCCTCAATATCTTCCAGTTTGTATCCTTTTGCTCTGAGAAGGAGGAGGAAATGGTACATCAGGTCGGCAGCCTCGTTGCAAAATTGTTCACCTGAGTCTTCTTTTGTAGCTTCAATGACGAGTTCAACCGCTTCCTCGCCTGTTTTCTGAGCTATTTTATTTATGCCTTCCTTGTAAAGTTTGTTGGTGTATGAGTTCTCGGTATTTTCGTATATCCTCTGGTTTATAATTTCTTCAAGCCTGTATATGAATCCCTTGCCCGTTGCATTGCCGAAGCACGATGTTGTACCCAGATGGCATACCGGTCCGGCGGGTTTAACCTTTATCAGCAGCGCATCGTTGTCGCAGTCGGGAATGATTTCTTCAACATACAGGTAGTTGCCTGATGTCTCACCTTTTGTCCACTGCGATTTTCTGGTGCGGCTGTAAAAGCTCACACGTCCTTCATTAATTGTTCTGTTGAGGGCTTCCTCGTCCATGAATCCGACCATCAGGACCTGCAAAGTCTGATTATCCTGAATTACTGCAGGCACAAGGCCTGACATTTTGCTGAAATCGATTTTGTTCATCATCTTACCGGAATATTAAATTGTAAAAGATATTTTTTCAGTTCGTTGATTTTTATTTCTCCGTAATGGAATATACTTGCAGCAAGGGCAGCGCTGCAGCCGGTCTGAAGAAAGACATCCCTTATATCTTCTTTGCTGCCTGCACCGCCCGATGCGATTACGGGTATGTTGACGCTTTCGACTACCTTTTTCGTTATTCCTATCGAAAAGCCTGAACGGGTGCCGTCGGCACTCATGGATGTGAGCAGAATCTCACCCGCGCCGGCATTTTCGGCTCTCTTTGCCCATCCGACTGTATCCAGGGCAGTTGGTGTACGTCCGCCGTTGATGAAGACTTTCCATTCGTTGCCTTCCATACCTGTGTCTATCGCCACCACCACGCACTGGCTGCCGAACCGGGATGCAATTTCTGTTATCAGGTCAGGGTTTTTAACGGCTGCCGTGTTGATGCTTATCTTATCTGCACCTGCGCTTATTATGGCTTCCACATCTTTCAGTGAATTTATGCCGCCCCCTACGGTGAACGGAATGTTGATCGCCCTTGCGACATTCTCAACAAGGGAAACGAGCGTCCGGCGTTTTTCTATCGTGGCTGTTATGTCAAGAAAGACCAGTTCGTCGGCTCCTTCTTCTACATACCTGCCGGCCAGTTCCACCGCATCACCGGCATCCCTTATGTTGATGAAATTGACTCCTTTAACCGTCCGACCGTCTTTTACATCAAGGCATGGTATTATTCTTTTCTTCAGCATAACACAGCAAGATCTTTAAGTTTTATCAATCCCTCATATATTGCCTTACCGGTAATGGCACCATCGCATCCTGTCTCTCCGAGCTTATACAAATCGTCAACGCTCCTTATTCCACCGCTCGCCACCAGTTTGATTTTGCACTTCGACAGAATCTCTTTGTAGAGTTCAACGGAAGGGCCTTCAAGGGTACCGTCTCTTTCAATATCGGTACAGACCACATACAGAACGCCGTCATTGCTGTAGCGGTAAATAAATTCTACAATATCCTCTTCTTTTTCGGAAGCCCATCCTTCCATGGCTATATTTCTGTTACGGGTGTCGGCACTCAGTATGATTTTTTCAGCTCCGTACCTGTTAAGCCAGCCAAGAAACATTTCCCTGTCAGTTACGGCTACACTGCCGCAGTTGACCTGGGAAGCTCCGCACTCGAAGGCTATCCTTAAATCATCATCTGACCTTATACCACCTCCGAAATCAATAGTGAGCGAAGTAGCTACAGCTATCTTTTCGAGTACTCTGTAATTAATGACCCTGCCTTCACGGGCACCATCAAGGTCAACAAGATGAAGATACCTCAGTCCGGCATCCTCAAACATCTTTGCAGTATCAACAGGGTCACCGCGGTATTCTTTCTTTGAGGAGAAATCGCCGCGGGTCAGCCTTACACACTTTCCGCCTATGATATCCATTGCAGGTATTATTCTCATAGTAAAAGAAAATTTTTCAGTACAATCTCACCTTTGTCTCCCGATTTTTCAGGGTGGAACTGTGTTGCATGAAAATTATCTTTCTGCATTGCAGCACTGAAGGGAAGTATATATTCACACACTGCAACAGTTGATTCTCCTGTTTCGGCATAATAACTATGAACATAGTACATGTCGTCTGATTCTTTTATACCTGTAAAAAGCTTACCGGAAATGCTTGTGAAGTTATTCCATCCCATGTGCGGTACGGGTTGCAGGGGAGGAAACTTCCTGACTTTTGAGTTGAATATTCCCAGGCATTCGGTATTCTCTTCTTCAGAAGATATGCACATTAGTTGCAGTCCAAGGCATATTCCCAGCACGGGTTGCTTCAGGGAGAGTATTACACTGTCGAGTCCGTGCTCTCTCAGGTATTTCATTGCCTGGCCGGCATGTCCCACACCCGGAATGATTACTTTATCGGCTCTGATCAGCTCTTCCTTGTGGTCGGTAATCAGAGCCTCACAGCCGGCCCTTTCCAGTGCATTCTTTACCGATTTTATATTCCCTGCATTATATTTAAGTATTGCTATCATAGTTTTCCTTTTGTACTCGGCACATCACTTCTTCCGGTTTTTTTTACTGCCATGCCAAGGGATTTTCCAAAGGCTTTGAAGATAGCCTCTGCCTTGTGGTGTTCGTTGGCACCTTCTGCTTTCACATTGATGTTACATCCGGCATTGTCGGCAAAGGTCTTGAAAAAATGAAAAACCATCTCAGATGCCATATCGCCTATTTTCTCCCTTGAAAATGAAACATCCCATACCAGCCAGGGCCTTCCGCTCATGTCAATTGCAACATTTGCAAGTGAGTCGTCCATAGGTACTGTAAAGCCAAACCTTTCAATGCCTTTTCTGCTACCGAGCGCTCTTGCTATTGCCCTTCCCAGCGTAATAGCGCTGTCCTCGATTGTATGATGTTCATCAACATCGAGGTCTCCTTCCGCCTTCAGTTTAATATCTATTCCGCTATGTCTTGCAATCTGACTGAGCATGTGATTGAAAAAACCAATCCCCGTGTCAGTTTCGCTTTTGCCTGTACCGTCGAGATTAACTTCAGCGGTTATTTTTGTTTCATTTGTTATATATTCTTCCGTCGCCGTACGGTTCAGACCCGTGAGAAAACGGTATATCTCATCCCAGTCTCCGGTGCATAATGATGCATAATCCGATTTTTTACCACCGAAGAGTATAGCTTTACAGCCGAGATTTTTTGCGAGCTCAACATCTGTCAGCCGGTCGCCGATGACAAACGACGACTGCAGGTCTATTCCCTGTGACAGATATTTAACAAGCATTGCGGTACCGGGTTTTCTCGTAGGGGCTTTCTCTTCCGGAAGGCTTCTGTCAATGAACACCTCACTGAAACGGATTCCTTCCCCCTCCAGTATCCTTATCATCTTATTATGTGCCGGCCAGAATGATTCTTCAGGAAATAGTTCCGTGCCGAGACCATCCTGATTTGTTACCATAACAAGTTCAAAATCAGTATGTAATGCAATTTTTGCAAGAGCAGTTATCACTCCCGGAATAAATTCGAGTTTTTCGAGAGAATCAACCTGCTCATCCAGCGGCTCTTTTATGATAGTACCATCACGGTCAATGAAAAGAGTCTTCTTCATATCGAAATGTTTTTGAGTGCTTCGAGCAACAGGTCATTTTCATAAGGCTTGCCAATGGTTATTCTCAGGCAGTTTTCAACTACCGACGACCTGTTTCTGACAATAATATCATTGCTGATGAGTTTTCTGTAAACTTTATCGGCATCGATGACTTTCACAAGCAGGAAATTGGCATCAGAAGGAAATACCCTGATGGTGACAGGCAGTTTTTTGATCTCTTCGGCAACTCTTTCCCTTTCCCTGATTATTTCTTTAACCTGGCTGCGGTAATTGAGTCCTTCAGAAAGCTTTTCAATGGCGGCCAGCTGATTTACGGTACTGACATTATATGGCGGTTTTATCTTGTTGTAATAGTTTATGATTTCAGGGTTGGCGAATGCCATGCCTATTCTTGCTGCGGCAAGGCCGAGTGCCTTACTGAATGTCTGCATCACAATCAGATTGGGGTACTTTTCCGTTTTCCTGAGAAATGACGGTTTATCGCTGAAATCCGAATATGCTTCATCGAGAAGCACAATGCCTTCAAATTTTCTGATGAGATATTCAATACTTTCCGGATGCATGCAGTTGCCCGTAGGGTTATTCGGTGAACAAATAAATATTATTTTAAGATTTTCGTCATTCAGATGCTCTTCAGCTTTGTTTATATCAATCTGAAAATTATCGTTAAGAGGAATTTTAATTATTTCAAGGTCGTTAATTGCGGCTGATACTTCGTACATTCCGTAGGTGGGGGGGAAGATCATCACTTTGTCCTTACCCGGGTTTCCGAATATCCGGAGTGTAAGATCAATGATTTCGTCGCTGCCGTTGCCGACGAATATATACTGTTTATCTATCCCCTTCAGTTTCGAAATTTCTGATTTAAGGTTCTGCTGGTAAGGATCGGGATACCTGTTAAGGGTACCGTAAGGGTTTTCGTTTGCATCGAGGAAAACGCCTAATTTCCCGTCATATTCATCCCTTGCCGATGAATACGGAGTTAATTTTTTGATATTTTCCCTTACAAGTTTGCTTATATCAGGCATAAATTCAGCTTTTAAGTCTAATTATTACCGCATTGCAGTGAGCTTTCAGATTTTCGGCTTCAGCCATTTCCATTACCGCTGGTCCGACCGCTGCAAGCCCGTCCCTTGTAACTTCCTGAAAGAAAATTTGTTTCAGAAAGCTATCAACCGATAATCCGCTGTAATTGCGGGCATATCCGTTTGTCGGGAGTGTATGGTTGGGACCTGATGCATAGTCTCCCATGCTTTCGCAGCTGTATTCGCCGATAAAAACCGAGCCTGCGGAGGTTACCTTTTCGGCAAGCCTGTGGCAGTCGGGTGTGTTGATAATCAGATGTTCGGGTGCATACACATTACTGAACTTTATGCAGTCGTCGAGAGATTCAAGCAGAACTGCCATACTGTTGTTTATGGCTTCTTCGGCTGTCTTCTTTCTCGGCAGAAAAGCCAGCTGTTTCTGAATTTCCGATTCGACGGCGTCAATCAGACCGGCTGAATCGGTGAGGAGGACTGTCTGACTGTCGGGGCCGTGTTCCGCCTGCGAAAGCAGGTCGGCAGCAATAAAATCCGGTCTGGCCTCTTTCCCTGCAATCACCAGTACCTCACTCGGACCGGCAGGCATATCTATAGCCACTCCATACTCCTGGATCATCTCCTTTGCTTTTGTCACATACCTGTTGCCAGGCCCAAAGATTTTATAGACATGCGGAATCGTTTCGGTACCGAAAGCCATTGCCGCTATAGCCTGTGCTCCCCCGGCCTTGTATATATTTCTGATACCCAGTAATCTGGCTGTGTAAAGTATCAGAGGGTTAATGTTGCCGTCTTTATCGGGAGGGGAACAGATGATGATTTCCCTGCATCCTGCAAGGCGCGCTGGAATGCCAAGCATTAAAACAGTTGAAAAGAGAGGGGCAGTGCCACCGGGTATATAGAGGCCTACCTTTTCGATTGGAACGCATCTCCTCCAGCATTTAATACCTATGGATGTTATGACAGTGGTATCGGACTGAATCAAAGCGGCATGGAATTTTTCTATATTGCGTTTTGCCGTGTCTATTGCCTTTTTTAGCGAGGTGGGTATAGCGTCGGATGATTTTTCGATTTCTTCATCTGATACTTTCAGGGAAGTGAGCTTTACACCGTCGAACCTCATCGCATATTCCGTCAATGCAGTGTCGCCTTTATGCCTGATGTTTTCAATAATCTCTGCAACCACTTTGCGTATCTCTTCCTCCCTTGCTGAAGGTCTTTCGCATAAAGCTTCCCATGTTTCTCTTGCAGGATAGTAATATTTTTTCATCATTTAATCATTTTTTCGATAGGTATCACAAGGATTCCTTCTGCTCCTGCTTCTTTCAGCAGGTTAATGCTTTCCCAGAAATCATCTTCCCTGACAACCGAATGCAGGCTCACCCATCCTTTTTCCATCAGCGGCAATATAGTAGGACTCTTCATTCCGGGCAATATTTCCGCTATTCTGGAAACGGCCGATTCAGGAGCATTCAGAAGGATATATTTGTTTTCCCCAGCATTTTTGACGGCTCTGATCCTGAAAAGAAGTTTATCAAGTATTTCTGTTTTCCTGCCGCTCAGATTCCTGTTTGCAACCAGTACGGCCTGGCTTGTCATTATGGTAACAACTTCTTTCAGACCATTGGTCATGAGTGTACTGCCCGAGCTTACGATGTCGCACACTGCATCGGCCAGTCCTATTCCCGGGGCTATCTCAACACTGCCGCTTATTTCTTCTATTTCTGCATTAATATTATTCTTTCTGAGATAATCCGAAAGTATGTTCGGGTAACTGGTTGCTATCTTTTTCCCGTTGAACCAGGTCGGGTCGTTGTAGTTTTCTTCTTTCGGGACGGCCAGGCTGAGCCGGCATTTTGCAAAGCCCAGTTTTTCGATAATTTTGATATCACGACCTTTTTCGGCTACCATATTTTCACCCACTATGCCGGCATCAGCAACACCCTGCTCGACATACTGGGGTATATCGTCATCGCGGAGAAAAAGTATCTCAGCAGGGAAATTTGTGGCAGACGATTTTAAAATTCCTTTTCCGTTTGAAAATTTCAAACCACATTCAGCCAGAAGTTTTTGAGAACTTTCACTCAGTCTGCCATCTTTCTGTATGGCTATTTTAAGTTCTTTCATCGGATATATCTGGTTTTGGTTGTTAAACTATTATGTTTTTTCTTATTTGCCCCTTATATCAGCCCCCCTGAATCCTCGCCTCCGCTTCCGCTATGGTGGACAAGCCCCTAAATGGGGGGACTTATATTTGCCCCCCCTGAATCCCCGCCTCCGCTTCCGCTATGGCGGACAAGCCCCCAAATGGGGGGATTTATATCTGCCCCCCTGAATCCCCGCCTCCGCTTCCGCTATGGCGGACAAGCCCCCAAATGGGGGGACGTAAGCTGTGCACAAACTCATCACCTCCCCATCTGGGGAGGTTGGGAGGGGCGTTTATATCTGTCCCCCTGAATCCTCGCCTCCGCTTCCGCTATGGCGGACAAGCCCCCAAATGGGGGGACTTATATCTGCCCCCCTGAATCCCCCCAAATGGGGGGATTTATATCTGTCCCCCTGAATCCCCGCCTCCGCTTCCGCTATGGCGGACAAGCCCCTAAATTGGGGGACTTAATTTATACCAATATCAACCCTTCCCCATTTGGGCCTGTCCCGACCACATTGTCGGGACAGGTCGGGAGGGGTATATAAAAAAACCCGCCTGGACTTCTCAGACGGGTTAATGATATCTTTTCAGCCATACCACAACATCATTACCTCGCCTGAGGTGGGGTAAGATAATGATGGAAGTATGTCCTTTTCGTTTTCATATCGATGACAAATGTATAAAATATTTGTTGAAATACAAAAAAAATTAAAATTTTTAAATCAGAGTCAAATCAGTGCTAAATATAAAAAACAAAATATTCAAAAAACCTTTTTATGAAATTTAGTTATAGAACACCTTTATCGCCACGTTGTAAAAAATCCGCAATCCGCAATCCGAAATCCGAAATCCGAAATAATTAACATCCCCCTGACCCTCCCGAGTACCCGGGACAGGCTCTTCAAAGGGGGAAAAATTTCGCTGAAATACCGCAATCTCGAATCCACAATCCGCAATCCGCAATCCGCAATTAATTAACATCCCCCTGACCCCCTTCCAAGGGGGAAGGTTTGTCCTATAAATCCCAAATCCGCAATCCGAAATCCGAAATCCGCAATCCGCAATCCGCAATAAAAAGATCCCTCAATTTCTCCGGTCAATTTGGACAGATTATCATAGCCCAGTCAACGTTATTAGCTGGTTTTATTTTATTTTTCTATAAGATTCTTTATTTCAGATAGGAATTCTTTTACCCGACCAACCAGGCAGTACTATCTTGTCATCAAAATCGTAAAGGTCACCATAATCACCTTTTTGTCTAAAGTCAGCAAGTTGCGAAAAAAGTTTTCCAAACTTAACATCGATTTTCCTTGTTTTAATGAACATGTCACCGAATTTAGCCCTGACCCAATTATGGGAACGTGTTTCAATATTATGTTTTAAAAGCAAAGCGATAACAGCATAGTAACAAAAATAGTACAATCGGTTGACAGCAGTATTCCACTTTACTGTTTTGAATCATAATTAATGCTTCTTCAAAAGACTCCTCTGATCTTTTGAACCTATATTTAATGTATTCTGATTTGTTACTAATGGTCATAGTTTAATTCCCTCTTTCTTAACAGCTTTATAAAGCGGAGAATACTTTAAGGTTTTGTTCCATAATGATTTAGGGTAGATAAAAATAGAAATTATTTGACCTGATTCAAGTTCGATATTATATAGAACATCTCTGAATTTATCCTCAATTTCATCTGTGACTGATTGGCTATTAACCAGAATAACAATGTCCCAGTCAGAGTCTGGTTTGTTATCACCCCTGGCTCTTGACCCAAACAAAAATGCCTGTGCTGTTGGATCCTGTTTATGAATTGCTCTTGTTATTTTTTCTAAAATCAAATCGCTGTTCATATGGATGAATTTTTACAAATTTATTGAATTTTGTCAGATAATGAATATATATGGTTGCCTCAGATTGCCAATTACGTTCGCCCGGCAGGGTTGTCAAGGTAGTGACTCCTCCTGTTTATTACAGCCGGAACCGGGTAATAAAGCGAAGGCAGTAAATATTATTCAGAAACATAAAAATTATGGGAAGTATATACCAGATGGAACTTTGTCTGGAGGATTGATAAGGTTGTGACAGATTAAAAACATTTTTACAGATACCATTTATTTGTTGCACTTGCGGCAGGTATATTGATTCTGACAGGTTACATCTGCTCTGATAGAATATAGTTACTCAGATAAGGACTTATATAAAAACATATTCCACCACGACCTCGCGTCAACAATTTATTATTAAACATTTTACAGATTGTTTCATTGCTTTTATGATATTTTTTCCAGAGCATTGGCGATACTTGTTTAAATCATCTTACAGTTTATTATCACTAAAGAGTTTTCCAATAAATCTGGACAATTTTATCACTTAAGTCATCGGTTTTAAAAGGTAGATTTTTCAGTTCAGAAAGTGAAAATTCTTTTTTCAATATTCCACCGCATTTTTCAATGGTTTTTCTGGACGCAATATTATCTTTATAGCAGGCGAGCATTACTTCTTGTAAACCAATTTTCTTACAGAAGTTCAAAGCCTTCGTCAATATTTCTAATCCGTATCCTTTTCCTCTTTCAGATGGTCTGATTCCTATTCCGATATGTCCACCATATGATTTTAAAAAGTCATTCAGTTCATGTCGTATGTCTACAAAACCAATTAATTTATTGTCGTTTTTTCTTATTGCCAGGAAAGTAGAAGAAACAACCCAATCTTTGTGAACAGTTTTCTTGTTTGAATTATCAGCAATCTGTTTTAGCCAGACATCATAATCTAATTTTTCCACAAGAGCGCCGCCATGAATTACAAATTCATTATTAGCATGGTGTTCTCTTATAAAATCAAGAATGATTTCTTTATGCTTCTTTTCGGGTCTGACAAGTTTTATGTAATCCATGGATTCTGATGACATGAATTATTGAAAGACTGTGTATAACGGTTAACAGTATGGAACGTGTCTGATTCCGCTGCTGCGTCTATATCCACCGTTGCAAGAGTTTGAGGCGGAACGTTTCGCTCGAATACCCAACGAAACCGGCATGTTTTATGACCGCATGTTGTGTGTTTGTGCATTTTTATCTATTAATTACCTATCCTTAATTCATTTAAATTCCTTCAATCTCACTTATGTTGATTATTTTTTTAAAGTTTAGTGTGAAATTTCTTTTATTTCCATATTTATTGTATAATATAAATTGATGTTTCTCAATCATACTGGTTAGTTCATTAACTGTCATTTTATCTGGATCGCCAGCAAGTTCTGTAATTGAAAGAACCCCATCGGGTTTAAGTATCCTGTAAAACTCCTGAATATATTCTTCTTTATTTTCTACTTCTCCGATTACTGAAACCATATAAATTATATCAAAAGCATTATCCTTAAAATCAAATGTTTTTCCATTGCATAAGTAATATGAAACATTTTTCAGTTTCCTTTTTTCAACTCTCCTTTTTGCATAATCTAACATTTCTTGTTGAATGTCTGCGATATAAAGCATTCCGCTCTTTAATTTCTTTGCAACAGGGATGCTAAAATAACCAGGACCAGGTCCAAGTTCCAAAACTGTCAAATTTTCTTTCAACCCAATCCTTTCAATTAATTGTTTAGGTGAAAAAAAAATATTTCTTACGGGTAAAAGAAGAGTAAATGCCCACTGATAAGGGAAAACACCCTTTGAAGTAACTCTTTTCAATATATTTTGATTTTTTTTATTTATAACCATATCCTTTCAATATATCCTTAAACTAATGGTTTTTTGCATGACGCACAACAGTTCATATATTCACCTTTTTTACACAAAATTTATCCGTTTTTATTGTAATTACCCCCGTTTTGTTAATCAAAATTATGCTTTTTATTAAATACCTATGCAAATATTTTTTTTCCTACGGTAAGAAAGAATCTTTATTTATATTCGTAAGTTTCTCTTTATCATACTATTTTTATTATGGGTATCAGACCGAATCAGAGGTAAGTTTCTTTGGCGGCAAAATCAGAAACCTCCATGTTTTAAGTTCCATGCTCCATACCCTTCGCCCTTCGCTCTTCGGGCTGCTTTGCCCGCCGTAAGCTTGATGAAGGCGGGTTATTAGCTGTGCGTCATTTGTACCTCACTGCGTTCGGTACGTCATTCGACCTGCGGCCGTCATTTGCTTCGCGTCATTTGTACCTCACTTCGTTCGGTACGTCATTCGGCCTTCGGCCGTCATTTGCTTCGCGGTCATTTGTACCTCACTGCGTTCGGTACGTCATTTGGCCTGCGGCCGTCATTATGCTGCGCGTCATTTAATTGCGCGCGGATTGACGCGGAACGCGGAACACGAAACGCGGAACACATTAATATGGAACTCTGGAACCCTGAAACTCTGGAACTTGAAATCTTGAACGCGGAACGCGGAACACTTTAAGCTCGGACCCTGAAACTCTGGAACCCTGAAACCTTGAACATTTCCCCATGCCCCAAGCCCCCTGCTCCATGCCATTTGCCCTTCATCCTCAGCCCTCAGCCCAGGCACCTTCAAAGGAAGAGAGTTTTCTACACCAATTGCACCGGAATTCGGCATCACGGGAATCAATAGACTTTCCCTTCCGGCGCAGGGGAGAGGTGAAACGTATTTATTTCTACAAATAGGTCGCTGCTACGCAGCTATAATTGAATGACGGTTCGGGTACTACAGGCATTTCGCTGCTACGCAGCTGTTCTACAATAACATAACCTCTGTATGGTAAAAATCCACAATCCCAAATCCGAAATCCGCAATAAAAATAAATCCACAATCCGATCCCGATATTTGATCGGGATTGACTCACTACGTTCGTCAAAATCCACAATCCGAAATCCGAAATCCGCAATTAATTAACATCCCCCTGGCCCTCCCGGGTACCCGGGACAGGCTCTTCAAAGGGGGAAGGTTTGTCCTATAAATCCCAAATCCGCAATCCGAAATAAAAATAAATCCACAATCCCAAATCCGCAATCCGAAATCCAAAATCCGCAATCCTATTCAGATTCTCTCTGCAACCAGATCACCCACCTCGGTGGTTGAGTAACCCATTTTTCCGGCTGCGAGATCTTTTATTTTGTTGGCGGTAACGTCCATTATCGCATTTTCAATGGCTTCGGCAGCTTTTTCCTCACCCAGATGCCCTAACATCATCATGCCGGCAGCTATTGCTGCAAGCGGATTTATTACGTTCTTTCCGGTATACTTGGGAGCTGAACCTCCGATAGGCTCAAACATTGAAACACCTTCGGGATTTATGTTCCCCCCGGCCGCAATACCCATACCGCCCTGCGTTATTGCCCCTAGATCAGTAATAATGTCACCGAACATGTTTGTGGTCACAATCACATCGAACCATTCGGGATTTTTAACCATCCACATGCATGTTGCATCAACATGGTAATACTCTCTTTTTATGTCGGGATAATAAACCTCACCCATCTCGTGAAATGCCCTTTCCCAGAGATCGAAGACATATGTCAGGACATTCGTTTTACCACACAGAGCCAGAGTCTTCTTTTTGTTCCTTTTGCGCGTGTATTCAAAAGCATATTTCAGGCAACGGTCAACCTGCATGCGGGTGTAAACCATATTCTGTATGGCCACTTCATGAGGCGTACCTTTCATGGTAACCCCGCCCGAGCCGGTATATACATCTCCTGTATTTTCCCTTACCACAACATAATCAATATGTTCCGGACCTTTATCTTTCAAAGGGGTGTTGACGCCTGGATAAAGTTTAACCGGGCGTAAATTGATATACTGATCGAGCTCGAACCTGAGCCTCAGGAGGATTCCTTTTTCGAGAATGCCGGGTTTAACATCCGGGTGCCCAATAGCCCCTAAAAGAATGGCATCGAATTTCTTTAGTTCATCAATTGCAGAGTCGGGAAGTGTTTCTCCTGTTCTCAGATAACGCTCCCCTCCGAAATCATATTCATGAAAATTTAGTCCGAAGCCGAACCTGCCGGAAGCAGCCTTCAATACTTTTACACTCTCATTTGTCACTTCAGGCCCGGTACCATCACCCGGGATTACTGCAATATTGTATGTTTTTTTCATAAATTTAATTGATTGTATATTAAATTGTTATAAATTATTATTGATCAGTGGGTAAGAAATCTCCGTTTTTTGTCCTGTCCCTGAACTTTCAATAATATTAAGCATTCTTTCGGTAGCTTTTATTGCCGACTCAGTCTGGTCAGCATCCAGACCCTTTGTGCGGAACTCCATGCCTTTGTAGTTCCATGATATTACGGTCTCTACCAGAGCATCAGTCTTCCCACCTGGTGGTATTGACACCTTGTAATCGGTCAGAACCGGCATTTCTTTACCAAGGCGGTCGTATATCTTTCTCAGCGCTTTCATAAATGCATCGTACTGGCCGTCGCCCGAAGAGGTTTCTTCATAAACCTGACCGTCAATTTCTACCAGGATGCTCGCCACAGGTCTCATACCATAAGAGAGGGCAAGAGAGTAGTTTTTTATGGAGACGCGATGAGGTATTTTCTCTGAACCGAGCACGTCGGAGATAATAAATGGAAGATCCTCGGTCGTAACGCATTCTTTTTTATCGCCCAGTTCGATTACCCTTTGTGTGACCCTTTCTATTGATTCAGGAGATAGGTTGAGCCCGAACTCCTCCAGGTTCTTTTTAATAGTGGCTTTACCCGAAAGTTTGCCAAGGGCATACTTTCTCTTCCTTCCGAAACGCTCGGGGAGAAGGTTGTTAAAATAGAGGTTTGCTTTGCTGTCTCCGTCGGCATGTATACCGGACGTCTGGGTAAATACGTTTTCTCCGATAACCGGCTGGTTTACTGCAACTCTTATTCCGCTGTACGATTCAACAACCCGGCTGATTTTTGTTATCTGCGATTCTTCGATGCCGGTCTGGAGTCCGAGGTGGTCGTGAATTACGGCAACAACACTTGATAACGGGACATTTCCGGCACGCTCACCCAGACCGTTAACCGTCGTATGGATACCTTTTATTCCTGCCTTCACTGCCGAGTAAACGTTTGCCACGGCAAAATCGTAATCGTTATGTGCATGGAAATCAAAATGAACATCCTGATATTTCCCCGTCATTACCGAACAGAACTGATAAGTCTGGTCAGGGTTCAGAATACCGAGGGTATCAGGCAGCATAAACCTTTTTACTGGTTCGTTCCTGAGTGATTCCATCATGAAATGGACATAATCCCGGGAATGAATCATTCCGTTCGACCAGTCTTCAAAGTAAATGTTTACATCAATACCCATTTCGCTTGCTTTACGGATGACATATTTTATATCAGCCACATGTTGAGAAGGTGTTTTTCTAAGTTGTTTTTCGAGATGGCGCAGTGAGCCTTTGCACAGGAGGTTAATCACTTTAAGTCCGGCCTTTCTGATCCATTCCAGTGAAATGTCGCCATCAACAAAGCCGAGTACTTCAACTCTGTCGAGAAAGCCGTTTTTCGAAGCCCACTCGGCGATTTTGCAGGCAGCTTCGAATTCTCCTTTTGAAACACGGGCCGAAGCGATCTCAATGCGGTCAACCTTTACGTCTTTCAGAAGGAGTGTAGCCACATGCAGCTTCTCCAGCGGTGAATACGATACACCCTGCATCTGTTCACCGTCGCGGAGAGTTGTATCCATTATTTCTACTTTCATGGGATAATGTGTTTTGTTTCAAATTCTTCAATTTTCTCTTTCATTGTAAGCAGGTAATCAATGTCGTCCATTCCGTTAAGAAGACATTCTTTTTTCCAGGGGTTGATGTCAAACCTTATTGCAGTACCTGTTTTGGGTATTTCAAGCAACTGGTGACTGAGATCTATAATAACCTTCATCTCCGGACATTGACGGATCAGCATAAACAGGTTTTTCAGATTTTCTTCAGGGATCACCACAGGCAGTAAACCGTTATTCAGTGCATTGTTTTTAAAGATGTCTGCAAAAAAGCTTGATACGACGGCCCTGAATCCGTAGTCGCACAGAGCCCAAACGGCATGTTCCCTGCTTGAGCCGCACCCGAAATTCTTACCGGCAACAAGTATTGAACCAGAGTAAGAAGGGTTATTCAGTACGAATTCTTTTACCGGCTCTCCGTTCTTATCGTATCTCCAGTCGTGAAAAAGATGTTCTCCGAGTCCCTTCCGGGATGTTGTGGTAAGATATCTTGCGGGAATTATCTGGTCTGTGTCTACATTTTCCACAGGTAATGGCACACATGTTGATTCAAGTACTGTGAATTTTACTCCTGGCATATAATTAAATATTTAGTTATAAAAACTCTTCCGGATTTGTTATCCTTCCGGTTATTGCGCATGCTGCTGCAGTAAGCGGGCTGGCAAGTATAGTGCGCGAGCCTGGCCCCTGTCGGCCTTCGAAGTTTCTGTTTGATGTTGAAACGGCATATTTTCCTGCCGGGATCTTGTCTTCATTCATGGCAAGGCATGACGAGCATCCCGGCTGCCTGATTTCGAATCCGGCCTCGGTAAATATCCTGTCGAGGCCTTCATCATAAATCTGCTTTTCAACTCTTTTTGAGCCGGGAACTATAATGGCAGTAACTTCGCTGTCCTTTTTTCTTCCCTTGATTACTGATGCAAACGCCCTGAAATCTTCAATACGCCCGTTGGTACAACTGCCGAGAAAGACATAGTCAATTTTATGTCCTTCGAGTTTCATGCCCGGCTTAAATCCCATATAAGTGAGGGCTTTCATATATGAATCCCTGTTCACGTCGTCACCGGGTTCAGGTATGGTCCCATCCACCGGTATTGCCATACCGGGGTTTGTTCCATAAGTAATCATCGGACTGATATCTGAAGCATCGAATTCTACTTCTCTTTCAAACCGGGCTCCGTCGTCGGTATGCAATATCTTCCACAGCTCTCTTTCAGCTTTTGTAATTTTTCTTCCTCCCGATTTTTCAAGGTTTTCGAGATATCTGAACGTCACGTCATCAGGAGCAATAAGTCCGCCCCGGGCACCCATCTCGATGCTCATATTGCAGATTGTCATTCTGCCTTCCATGCTCAGGTTTTCTATTGCCTCACCGGCATATTCGACAAAATAGCCCGTTGCTCCTCCCGAGGAAAGCCTGGATATGATGTAGAGTATAATATCTTTTGCCGTAACGGCCTTTCCTGTTTTTCCGTTTACCTTAATTCTCATCTGGCGGGGTCGGTATTGCAGAATGCACTGGGTAGCCAGAACCATTTCCACCTCTGAAGTCCCGATACCGAATGCTATTGTACCGAAAGCTCCGTGGGTTGAGGTGTGACTATCGCCGCACACGATTGTCATTCCCGGTCGGGTATAGCCTAGCTCCGGTCCTATGATATGCACAATACCATTATTAGGGTGTTGCATGCCGAAGAAATCTATTCCGTAGGTGCGGCAGTTTTCTGCAAGCGTTTCAACCTGTTTTCTTGATGTCTCATCTTTTATAGGAAGATGCTGGTCTTTTGTAGGTATGTTATGATCGGCCGTTGCAAGAGTTCTTCCTGGCCGGAAAACACCGATTCCCCTATCCCTCAACCCGTTGAATGCCTGAGGGCTTGTGACTTCATGAATATAATGCATATCGATATAGAGAACATCAGGTCCTCCTTCAATCGAATGCACCAGATGAGAATCCCATATTTTGTCAAAGAGTGTCTTCTTCACCTCTGTTTATTTAATTTTTGCAATTGCGTCAACGAATGCTTCCACCGAGGCTGTTACTATGTCGGTATTGGCTGAGAATCCGTAATAGATTTTGCCTTCGTGTTCGATCTGGATATGAACCTTACCAATATCATCGCTTCCCCTGGTAATGGCCTGAATGAGGAATTCCTCGAGATGCACTGTTTTGTTTATCAGCTGCCGTACGGCAGTGAAGGCGGCATCAATAGGTCCATTGCCTGTTGCTGTGGATGTATGCACTTCATTGTTGATCTTAAGACCAACGGTGGCAACAGGTATGGTTGACTTACCGCACATAACCTGCAGAACTTCAAGCTTAAGAGGTTTTTCTCCCTGGAATACCTCACCGGTAAGGATTTTTATATCCTCATCATTGATTACCTTCTTCTTGTCGGCGAGTTTCAGAAAGCGGTAATATATTTCATCGAGTTCTTCTTTCTCGAATTTATATCCGAGTTGCTGGAGCTTATGATTAAGTGCTGCCCTGCCACTGCGCGCCGTCAGAATTATTGACGATTCCCTTACTCCGACCTCAACCGGATTGATGATTTCGTAGTTCTCTCTCTTTTTCAGGACGCCATCCTGATGTATTCCGGATGAGTGGGCAAAAGCATTTCTTCCTACTATTGCCTTGTTTGGCTGCACGGGCATATTCATCAGGGTCGAGACAAGCCGGCTGGTTTTGTAGATCAGATGAGTGTTCACCTCGGTAAAAAGGTTGAGATGTTTATGGCATTTAAGTATCATAACCACTTCTTCAAGCGAAGTATTGCCCGCTCTTTCTCCTACACCGTTTATTGTCACCTCTACCTGACGAGCACCGTTTAAGACTCCCATTATTGTGTTGGCGGTTGCCATTCCGAGGTCGTTATGACAGTGAGTGGAAATAATCACTTTATCTATGTTGGGAACATTATTTTTCAGGTATCTGATTTTTTCCCCGTATTCCTCGGGCAGGCAATAGCCTGTTGTATCCGGTATATTTACTACGGTGGCGCCTGCTTCTATTACAGCTTCAATGACTTTTGCAAGGTATTCATTGTCGGCTCTGCCTGCATCTTCGGCATAAAATTCCACGTCGTCAACAAATTTTCTTGCATATCTTACGGCATCGGATGCACGCCTGATAATTTCTTCGGGAGTCGTGCGTATTTTATATTCGATATGATACGGTGAGACTCCAATACCTGTGTGAATTCTTTTGCGCTGTGCATACTGCAATGCTTCGGCTGCCACTTCAATGTCTTTTTTTACAGCTCTTGTCAGAGCGCATATCACCGGACGGGTGACCACTTTTGAGATTTCAACCACCGAATTGAAGTCGCCCGGGCTTGAAATCGGGAACCCGGCTTCAATTACGTCCACACCGAGTTCGTCGAGCGCCTGAGCCACCTGAATTTTTTCAATAGTATTCAGCTGGCATCCCGGCACCTGCTCGCCGTCTCTAAGTGTAGTGTCGAATACAATTACCCTTTCTTCCATGGCTATTTTTTTATTTATTTCCCGGTCTAAGTTTACGTACTGCTGCTCCTGCTCTCCACATCTCTGAACTTCCGAGTTCGTTCAGTTCTGCATTAAGCTGATCGCGGTAGTTGGGATTGCTCAGAGCCTGCAGAACTCTTTCAGTCTCTTTTCCTGTTTTCACCCTTTCGTATAATTCCCTGAAGAGCGGCAGGACTGCATCCCTGAATTTCGGCATCCAGTCGAGAGCACCGCGCTGGGCTGTTGCACTGCAATTGGCAAACATCCAGTCCATCCCTCTCTCGTCAACAAGCCTGATCAGACTCTGGGTCAGTTCTTCCACTGTTTCGTTGAAAGCTTCAGAAGGGGAGTGCCCATTTTCCCTGAGAACCTGGTACTGGGCGTGCATTATGCCGGCGAGTGCTCCCATCAGCACACCACGCTCGCCAGTAAGGTCACTGTACACTTCCTTCTCAAAAGTGGTGGGGAAGAGATAGCCTGACCCGATGGCAATGCCAAGGGCAAGAACCCGTTCTGTTGCCCTGCCTGTATAATCCTGATATACCGAGTAACTCGAATTGATACCTGCTCCGGCAAGGAAGTTGCGACGTACACTCGTTCCCGAACCTTTCGGAGCTACAAGTATTACATCCACATATGGCGGAGGAATTACACCGGTCTGATCCTTATAAGTTATCGAAAAACCATGCGAGAAATATAGAGCATCTCCTTTGTTGAGGCAATCCTTAATCTGAGGCCATAACATTCGTTGAGCGGCATCTGATACCAGATATTGTATGATAGTACCTCTTTTTGCGGCCTCTGCTACCGGAAACAGCGTCTTTCCAGGTATAAACCCGTCAGCCACTGCTTTGTCCCAGTCGTTCTTGAATTCCGGAGCCTGGCCGACAATAACATTCAGTCCGTTATCTCTCATGTTGAGAGCCTGTGCCGGACCCTGAACGCCATATCCGATAACTGCAATAGTTTCATTCTTTAGAACTTCACGTGCCTTTTCAAGGGGAAACTCATCCCTGGTAACGACTTCTTCGATAACGCCGCCAAAATCTATTTTTGCCATAGTAATTTCTGTTAAGTTAAACTTTATTGAAAATAAATTAATTATAATTTCTATTCTTTTAGTCTGTTAAATATTTCAAATTCTTCTTTTTCTTCTTCACGGGACGCTTCGTTGAGTTCCTTCAGATATTCATGAAATTCCTTAACCTGCCTGGTAACAGCAACTCTTCCGGATCTGACATACTGAAGTATTCCCAATGGTTCGAGCTCATTCAGCAGCCGTATTATTTCACTTTTATGTCCTGTTTTTTCTATTACGATATATTCCGGTGTAATTTCGAGGAACCTCACATTATGAGACCTTACCAGATGGTCAATAGTATTACCCGAAAGCAGTGATTTTGTTGAAAGCTTAAAAAGCGCCAGCTCCTGATATACAATTTCATCGGAAGTGTGAACAAATACTTTAATAACGTCTATAATCTTTTCAATCTGCCTTGCTACTTTCCTTATCATATCATCAGAAGTCTTTACTACAAGTGTTATCAGCTGCACGCCTTTCACGGCAGATTCCGATGCGGTTATGCTTTCGATGTTTATCTGCCTTCTGGTGAGGATGATTGTAATCTGGTTCAGAATACCGATATGATCTTCGGTAAAAATTGAGAGTATGTATTCTTTTTTAACCATAGTTTTTTATTTTGATATTTTTATTTCTGATACTGAGGCACCGGGTTCCACCATTGGAAGAACTGTGCCTTCTTTTTCAACGTGAATCTCAAGCAGATATGGGCCTTCTGAATTAAGCATACGTTTTACCGCTTCAGCCAGTTGCTCTCTTTCTGTTATTTTTTCTCCAGGGATATTGTAAGCTGATGCAATGGTTATAAAATCAGGATTTACCAGTTCGGTGGAAGCATATCTTTTATGGAAAAACATATCCTGCCACTGGCGAACCATACCTAAGAAGAAATTGTTCAGTATGATAAGTTTAACAGGAATATTGTAATGCAGAATGGTGCCGAGTTCCTGTATAGTCATCTGGAATCCGCCATCCCCGATGAAGGCTATTACCTGGGAATTCGGTTTGCCTACTTTTGCACCGACTGATGCTGGCAGCCCAAAGCCCATGGTACCCATCCCACCGGATGTAACGAAAGAATTGGGTATTCTGAATTTGTAATAGCGCGCGGCCGACATCTGGTTCTGTCCGACATCCGTTACAACAATTGCATTACCGTCAGTTAGTTCCGATACAACATTTACAACTTCTCCCATTTTTATGGGCCCCTTTTCAGGTTTTATTTCGGGTCTGATCACTGTCTCATATTCAATCTTGTCGTTGATTCTGAATTCTCTTATCCATCTTTCATGTGAATTCGGATTGACAAGCGGAATAAGATATTTCAGCACTTCACGTGCATCGTTGTTTATTTCAATGTCAACATTGACATTTTTATTGATTTCAGCCTCGTCGATCTCAATATGAATTATTCTGGCTTCAGGTGCGTACTTTTTCAGGTTGCCTGTTACGCGGTCGTCAAACCTCATGCCGATAGCAATTATAACATCTGCCTCGTTGGTAAGCTTGTTAGGTGCCAGGTTACCGTGCATCCCCAGCATGCCTGCATATAACCTGTGGTTTGTAGGGAAACATGACATCCCGAGAAGGGTTACGGCGACAGGTATACCTGTTTTCTCCGCGAACTCCCTCAGTTCGTTTTCGGCTTTTGAGATTAAAACCCCATGACCGGCAAGTATCAGCGGCTTCTCTGCATGATTTATAAGAATTGCTGCCGATTCTATTTCCTTTTTTCTGAGAGGTTTGTATGGATTATAACTTCTTATGAACTTGCATTTTTTATATTTAAAGGGAAGCTTGCCGGTTTGTGCGTCTTTGGTAATATCAATAAGTACCGGACCTGGCCTTCCTGTTGTGGCAATATAAAAAGCCTTAGCCACCATTTCCGGAATATCTTCCGGTCTTTTTATCTGGCAGTTCCATTTTGTTACGGGCATTGAGATGCCTATGATATCGGTTTCCTGGAAAGCATCGGTTCCTATCAGGCTGGAGACAACCTGTGCTGTAATAAAAATCACCGGAACAGAATCGAGGTATGCGTTGGCAATACCAGTTATAAGGTTAGTTGCACCCGGTCCGGATGTAGCGAAGGCAACACCGGGTTTTCCGGTAACCATTGCATATGCCTGTGCGGCATGAGCAGCGCCCTGTTCGTGACGGGTAAGGATATGCCTGATTTTTTCCTTATAATCCAGAAGTTTGTCATATACAGGCATTATTGCTCCTCCCGGATAACCGAATATTGTATCTACACCCTCTTCAATCAGGCATCTTAGCAGGGCTTCTCCTCCTGTTATTTCTTCCGTGATCTTTTCTTCATAGAAATCTCTTTCTGTCATGCTTTCAGTTTTGTTGTAATCAAACATAAATTTGACAATTAAGTAATTAGTTCAGTTTTAAATTATTCGTACGGCGCCGGTATCGGCCGATGTAACATGTGCTGCGTAGGCTCTCAGTGATGCTGGGACTTTTCTTTCCCTGCATGCAGGTTTCCATGCAGCCTCACCTTTTTTTTCTTCTTCATGTCGCCGCTTCGTAAGCTCTCCTTCGTCAAGTAACACATTTATAGATCTTTCGGGTATATTTATTTCAATTACATCTCCTTCGCGCAACAGAGCTATCTCACCTCCCAGGGCGGCTTCAGGGGATATGTGCCCGATTGACAATCCTGCCGTGCCTCCCGAAAACCTCCCGTCGGTAATGAGAGCACATTTCTTTGCCAGTCCTTTCGATTTCAGATAAGAAGTCGGATAAAGCATTTCCTGCATGCCCGGCCCGCCTTTCGGCCCTTCGAAACGGATAACCACAACATCACCCGGAATGATTTTTCCTTCAAGGATGCCTTTTACTGCATCTTCCTGAGAATCGAAAATCTTTGCCGGACCCCTGAAAGTGAGAAGTGCCGGATCTACCCCCGCCGTTTTAACAACACAACCGTTTTTCGCTATGTTACCGGTCAGGATTGCAAGACCTCCATCGCGGCTATAGGCATGTTCAAAATCTCTTATACACCCGTTACTTCTGTCTCTGTCCAGTTCTTTGTAAATGGCTGAACTGAAAAATCCTTCACATGGTCTTTTTTCTCCGGAAGGGGCACTTCTCCAGAAATCAAGTGCTGGCGGGGTCACCTTATCACTCATGATATCCCATTCGGCAATTGCCTCATGAAGGGAAGGATAATCTACTCTCTTAACAGTGCTGTCAATGAGATTGTTTCTTTCAAGCTCACCCATTATTGAAAGGATTCCGCCTGCACGGTTTACATCCTGAAGGTGATATTTTGAACTCGGAGCGACTTTACATATGTTGGGCACTTTCCTCGATAATTCATCAATATCTTTCAATGTAATTTTTACTCCTGCTTCATGAGCTATTGCAAGAAGGTGGAGGACGGTGTTTGTTGAGCCGCCCATTGCTATATCGAGTGCCATTGCATTAAGAAAGGCCTCGCGTGTGGCGATAGAGCGGGGAAGAACAGATTCATCCCCTTCGTTGTAATACCTGAGAGTTATATTTATAATGGTATCGGCAGCCCTCTCAAAAAGTACCCGTCTGTTTTTATGTGTTGCCAGAATCGTTCCGTTACCCGGCAATGCAAGTCCGATAGCCTCCGACAGACAGTTCATTGAGTTTGCGGTAAACATACCCGAACACGATCCACAGGTAGGGCAGGCTGATTTTTCCATTGCAAGAAGGTCTGCATCACTTACCCTGTCGTCGGCTGCAGCTACCATTGCATCAACCAGATCAATGTGGGTATCGCCAAATGTGCCTGCTTCCATGGGTCCTCCCGAGACAATCACGAAGGGCACATTAAGACGCATGGCAGCCATCAGCATACCCGGAATAATCTTGTCGCAGTTTGTAACACATATCATGGCATCGGCCATGTGTGCATTCATCATGTACTCTATGATGTCGGCAATCAACTCCCTCGACGGAAGAGAGTAAAGCATTCCGTTATGCCCCATAGCTATGCCGTCGTCAATGGCTATTGTGTTGAATTCTGCGGCAAAAAAACCACGGCTCTCAATTCGCTCCTTAATAATTTGGCCCACTTTGTGAAGATGAGCATGACCGGGAACGAATTGAGTGAATGAGTTCACCACAGCAAAAATCGGTTTGCCGAAGTGCTCATCTTTCATTCCGTTTGCACGCCACAGGCTCCTTGCTCCGGCCATATTACGGCCTTGAATTGTAATTGAACTTCTGAGATTCTTTTTCATACAGATGCCTTAAAAAAAGAGCTTTCCGGATTGACCCGGAAAGCTCTGTATTTTTGTATATTACATACTATTTCCGGGTCATCTTCGGAAAAGAAGAAGAATAATTATAGAAATAGTAAGTAATAAATATTTGTTCATTTTTCTCAAAATTGATTGACAAAGGTATTAATTAATTTTAAAATTCAAAGAAAAATTTGAAAATTTATTAAAAAAATTTACTGAGGCGTGATATATAATAATTAAGGTATATCCGGATAATTATTCCGGTGAAAACCTGCACATATATCCTCCGCCTGTTCCGAGACTAACGGAAATAATATCATTCTTTGTTGCCTTTCCTTTTTCAATATTTACCGAGGCAGGGTTTTCCGGTACATCATTAAGAACCAGAGTAGTGTAGTTGACATTTTCCAGAAATGTCAGAGGTATATTTATTGTTCTGGGTTCAGTGCCGTTAATGGCTGAAAGAAACCATGTATTTCCTTTTCTCTGGGCATAAACGGCAATTTCTCCTATTTCAGAAGGAGTAAGCACGATAGTCTGGTCCCATACCGGAGGGATACTTTTAATCATTTCTACACATGGGTTTGAAATGAGGTTGAACGGGTTAGCGGCGTATGTAATAACTGGTGCGGCATAGATGGCTGCGGTTGCAACCTGATGTACCCAGGTTGTGTTTCTTCTTCTGTCACCAAAATGACAGACCGAATAATCGGCTGGACCGGCAAGCATCCTCGTGAAGGGTAATGTGGTTTCGTGTGTTGCCCTGTCGGTAAGGCGGCTGGCTTCCATACCTCTCACTGCCTCGTATATCATTACATTGGGCCAGGTACGTTGTAGCCCTGTTGGCTTGTTGGCACCGTGTAGTATCAGAACAAGCTTTCTGGCTGCACATTCCCTGAAAATTGATTCGTAGAGATCAATAACTTCTTTTGCCTCATGGTCGAAAAAATCAATCTTAATTCCCGAGATTCCCAGTCGGACAAGTCTGTCAAAAAACGCGATTCTTTCCGCCGGCTCACGAAGTTCTTTTGAATGTTTCCAGACGATAATACCCACATTTAATTTTTTAGAATAATCGACCAGGTCTCTGATTGAATCATCCGTCCATCTGCTCCAGAAACCCTCCAGGATATTGTACTCAAATCCAAGTTCAGCCGCAATTCTTGAGAACTCCTTCATGTTTCTCAGGGAGTTATCTCCACCTCCGTCCAGATAACGCCATACCGCCCTTCCCGGTCTGATCCATGAAGTATACAGTCCTTCAGGGAAATACCTTTTGTCGGGCGGCGGACATAGGCTGGTAATAACATCTGAATTGACAAGTGTGTTAAGGTCTTTTCCTGCCAGCACTACCCGCCAGGGTGTAATAATTGAACCTCTCACCGAAGCAGGTTTTGAAACCCTTTCAATATCTTCCTTTGTGTATCTCAGTTCATAAGGGTATGATACCGGATGTGCGTGCCCGAGTCTTATTGTAAACCCTTTATTTCCTGATGTCTGCAGTGCCATACCCGCATAACCTGTCAGGTTTGCTTCGGTTATCGAACCGTAACCTTTCCCACCAGCAAGTCTGAAAGTGACAGGAGGAGCAGCCCACTGACCGGCGGGAACAGTATCAATGAGCTTTCTTGAATATTCTCCTTCATAATGCATGTGCAGATTATGGTACCATACATGACTCCCTGCCGGAATATTGAACGTTGTTGACTCGTCGGGCACCCTTTCCTGGTCATCTCTTCCCGGAACAATGAACCTGAAAGCAAATGCATTGTTGAAAACCTTCACCTCAACAGTAAATCTCATTCCTGATTTTTTGTGAGTCAGGTTTATCCTTGCCCCGTTGCAGTGATTGGTGGCGGTTGAGTGTAGTCCGTATACGGGATATGTTTCGTTTTCGCTGAACCTATTTATTTTTTCTGTTCTTACTCCGTTTGTGATATTTATACCGTCAACCGACATCATAAGAGGAGAGCTTTCAACAACAGGGATATCGTCCATAGTTGCTGAAAACATTAATTCAGAAGATCTTACAGAGATGTTTAACTGCAGGTTGCCATCAGGACTCCTGACACTTATAACGTCTGTTTTCTGTTGCAGGAGAACCAGAAATAGTATCAGGCTGATTATTTTCATTTCTTTAAGATTAACTGGTTACTTGTAATATAAGATTCTGCTGATTATTCAATCCACAATCCGCAATCCAAAATCCAAAATCCGAAATAATACGCAATCCGCAATCCGAAATCCAATATTAATATTCCCATGGTTCCCGGAATTACATTTTCTGTCTGGTTTTATTATCAACTGCTCCTTTCACATCAACCCTGATAACCGTAGCAACCGGGTCGGGGGCTGATTTTGGCAGGCTGATTATCAGAGAATTGTCACTGACTGATATTTTTACCGGTTCACCTGTAGCAATGAGTTTTGCTGATGTTACCTTGTTGTTAAAGTCATTTATTATTAATTTTCCGTCGGCTGGCCAGTTGAACACTGAAAAATAGAGGCTTGTTCCGTTCTTTGTTACTTTTTTAGTGCATCTTCCCCAGTCGAAGAGTCCCCAGGGGCTGGCTGTGGTGCCGTAAATTGCTTCGCCGTTGACTTTCATCCATTTGCCTATTTCTCTGAGTATTTCAACGCTTTCCGGAGGGAATTCTCCTTCTGCGGTAGGTCCAACATTCAGCAGGAAGTTACCTCCTTTGGATGCTATGTCTATGAGGTTTCTGATGAGTGTCTGGGGTGATTTATAGTTATGGTCGTAGCTTTTATATCCCCAGGTATTGTTCATGGTCATGCAGGTTTCCCAGTCGGTTCCGTCGAGTTCGGCAAGGTTTGGGATTCGTTGTTCAGGTGTTTTATGGTCGCCGGGGAAGTTAGGTCGTTTAAGGCGGTCATTTGTTATTATTTCAGGCTGGAGTGCCAGTAGTGCCTGGAGTTTTTTAGCGGCTTCGTCGGTCATGCCTGTAGGGGTGTCCCACCAGAGAACTGCAACTTTACCGTAGTTTGTTAGTAGTTCTCTTACTTGCGGCACTGCCACTTCGTCGATATACTGCTCGAAGGTTCTCATCTCCTGTGCGGGATCCCAGTGTCCGTTATGTTCTTTTGTATAGGCATCAATTATGACTGAGTCGGGGTTGGGCCAGCCCTCTTTTGTCAGTCTGCGGATAGCTGAGCCTCCCGGGTTGACCCAATCCTGGGCCTGCGAGTAGTAAAAGCCGAGTTTTATACCGTGCCGCTGGCATGCTTCTGCAAGTGGTTTGAGAAGGTCCTTGCCATAAACGGTGTGGTCAACAACATTCCATTTGCTTGCTTCCGACTTGAATAGTGCAAAGCCGTCGTGGTGCTTGGCAGTTATGATTATATATTTCATTCCGGCATCCTTTGCCATCTGAACCCATGCATCGGGGTCATATTTCACCGGATTGAATTGCTTTGCCATTTCCATATAGTCGCGTACAGGTATTTTACCCCTGTTCATTATCCATTCGCCTATGCCGCCTATTTCACGGCCGTTCCATATACCTGCAGGGATGGCATATACGCCCCAGTGTATAAACATTCCGAAGCGCGCTTCGCGCCACCAGGCCATACGTTCATCTTTTGTCAAAACTTTCTGGGCAGAGATGCTCTGCACAGTCAAAATTATCATCATAAGTCCGGTAAATATTTTTTTCATATCAGAAAAAATTTTTTGTTAATTACTTACAGTAACAGAATATTTAATCATGTTTTTATTTGAACTGCTTTACATATTCAAGGAATGCTTTTGCCGTGCGGTCGAGGTTTTCGATTGAGCCTCCGCCTTCAAGTACTTCGCACATTTCATAGGCAATATATCCCTGATATCCTATTTCTTTCAGGGTGTTGATGAATGTTTTATAATCGAGGAATCCTTTTCCTATTGGTACGGCTCTCATCTGGGGCGTTTTATTAATATAATTGGTATGCTCAAGGTCGTAAATTACCCTTGGCAGACTTACATAATCGGCTGTTGTAGTATGGACTATATATGGTTTGAGTTTATGTATTGCCTGTTTTATCTCTTCCGGGGAGAGGCCTGCGAGTGTTGGTGACCAGCAGTCGAATGCAGCCCTGACATTTGGCAGGTTCACTTCGTCGAGGAGCCATTTCATGGCATCGGGGTGAAGGGCTATGTCGTGATGGTTCTGGACTGCGAGAGTTACTCCGTATTTTGCTGCTATTTTTCCTGCCATCTGAAGACCTTCAACTACCATTGCATATTGTCTGTCGTAAGGGATGTCGGGTCTTTCATAGCCTGTATAAATTCTTACCATATTAGTTCCGAGGTCGCGTGCAAGTCGGGCAAGTTCACCCACATAGAGTGCCTGTATTTCAACATTGGGAATGCCTGCCTTATCGACTCCTGCTGTAAAATCACAGTAACCTGCAATACATACCAGTTCCAGACCAAGCTCCTTTATCCGGGCTTTCAGTCTGGCTCTGGCGGCATCGTCATAATCGAGCGGAGATACATGCGGGCGTTTGGCAGCGAGCATAACTCCGTCAAATCCTAATTCCTTTGCCTTTACCAGAAACTGATCCACGGTGAGTGTTGCCTGTCCGCGCCATACTCCCATATAGCTTACTGAGTGAAGACATGTTTTTACCCTGAAATCGGCCGGGTTCCCTGTGGGTGCCTTCTGACCTGAAGAAACTACTGAAATCAGAATTAATAAAACGGGCAGAACAAGTTTCTTTGTTTTCATATATGATTTAATTTTGTGGATAAAAATATGAGATTATTTTAAATGTTAAAGTGTTAAAAAAAATTAAAAAAAAATTTTTGAAATTAATTTTTTTTATATAAAATTGCAGAAGCAGAAAGTGTATTTTACTGGTGCATGGCTTGAAATAAGGATATGTAGCAGTTAAAGAAACGTTAATCCGATAACCCTGACCTGACCTATGAATCCGATTCTCATAAGAGAGAAGGAGGTTTTTAAAAAATATGAAGATTGCAGGCAGTTTGATGCCGGTAATCTTTTTATTTTATGTAATTCGTTAACGTACACGACCTTTGCATGTTCAGCGATGCAAAGGTTTTGTTTTTCAGATAGTTATAGTAATAAATTTAAAAATTAATGATTATGACATAAGTAGTGGAAAATTAAAAACCGGAGAGGGGAATTGAGGATAATTCCCGGGAGTACCTGAAAGTGATTAAAAATTTTTAATCCTGGATAAAGAAGTCTCAAAACGATACTAAAAGAGTCAAAAGAGTTTAAAATGAATATCTGAAAAAACCAACGCTTATGATAAGATTGTTTGCTTTGTTTATTATCTGTTTAGTGACTACGGTTACGGCAGGTAATTTAAATGCATCGGCCGGAATGTATCCGGATGACGATTATGTTCTGGCTGGTGGCGGTGAACAGCAACAGTTTACCGTATCGGGAACAATAAAGGATGCCTCAACGGGTGAGCCATTGGCAGGTGTTGCCATAATTGTTAAAGGAACATCAACCGGCCGTCTATCTGATGAGAACGGAAGGTTTACGATTCCTTTACCCGGAAGGGAGGCTGTTCTGCAGTTTTCATTCATTGGTTATTCTACCCAGGAAATTAGTGTGACTGCAGGTTCGGTAATTAATGTTAACATGACCACTGAAGAGCAAAAGATTGAAGAAATTGTGGTTGTAGGTTACGGTGTGCAGAAAAAGGAAAGTGTTGTTGGTGCCATAACGCAGGTGAACAGCCAATCGCTCATGCAGGCAGGTGCTGCAACTGTGACCAATGCAATTGCCGGAAAGCTCTCAGGAGTCCTTACCATCCAGCAGAGAGGTGAACCGGGGAATAATGCTGCAGAAATATACATCCGCGGTGTGTCGAGCTGGAACGGATCAGCACCCCTCGTGCTTGTTGACGGTGTGGAGCGCGACTGGTCGAGCCTCGATCCGAACGAAATAAATACCATATCCGTTCTGAAAGACGCATCTGCTACTGCAGTATTCGGTGCCAAGGGAGCAAACGGCGTTATTGTCGTAACAACAAAACGCGGCTCACTGGGCAAACCAAAAATGGACCTTACTGCATCCTATGGCTTGCTGAGGGCAACAAGAATACCGGATCACATCGACTCATACACTACAATGTCGATGTATAACGTTGCCCTTATGAATGAGGGAGGAACATATTTCTCACAGCTTATACCTGAATGGCAGTTGCAGGAATACAAAAATCCTTCCACACCGCTTAATGCACTGAGGTTTCCGAATGTGAACTGGTTTGATATTTGTACAAAACCTTTTTCGCCTACATCTGTCGAGAACCTCAATGTATCAGGTGGTACAGAATTTGCCAAATACTTCCTTAATCTCGGGCACCAGTATGAAGGTTCATTCTTCAATGGCATCAAGGAAGGATATCAGGACTCGAGGTTCTGGAACCATTTGTTCAACTACAGAATCAACCTCGACTTCAGTGTAACAAAGACAACAACCATCTCACTGAATGCAGGTGGTTCTCTCAACCTGAAGAATACACCTTCAAGTGCTTCATGGCGTAACCTCTATTCAACCGGCCCATCAAGATTCCCGGCTTACTTCCCTGCATGGGTTCTTGAGATGGTACCCGATCCTGACTATCCCGAGGACAAAGGTATGAGAAGAGCCCAGGCATTCGGAGAATATACTGGCAATCCCTATACAAGCCTTTCCCAGGGAAGCTTCAACAGGGACCTCGGCTCACGTATGTTCACCGACCTTATCTTTAAACAGGAACTTGGCTGGATAACCAAAGGATTGTCAGCAAATGCAAAAGTATCATTAAGTACCTATTATAATAACAGACAACTTACCCTTTCATATACTTATCCCGAATATCAGCTTTATTATGATAAGATACCAAATTCAGGGAAATTCGATCCGGCTACAGGACGTTTGATTAATCCCTGGTACAGGAACGGCGAAGGTAACGAATACTGGAAACTGGGCCCATATGATATAAATGTAGGTGGTTTGAACAGTGGTTATTACCGCGACCTTTATTATGAGGCCTCAATTAACTATGCCAATACGTTCGGCAAACACAGTGTCACTGCACTTGGTCTGTTTAACAGGCAGGAAAAAAACAGGGAAACAGAATTCCCATACTATAACGAAGGCTGGGTAGGTAGAATCACCTATGATTATAACAGAAAATACCTGTTTGAATTTAATATAGGATATACAGGTTCCGAGAGGTTTGCTCCTGCAAACAGGTTCGGTACTTTCCCCTCTCTGGCCGTTGGATGGGTAGTATCTGAGGAAAACTTCTTCAAAGCAGCAGTACCATGGATGAATAAACTTAAATTCAGATATTCCGACGGATATGTGGGAAGCGACTATGCAAGGAGCAGATGGCTGTATACAAGTTCATACTATAAAGACGGACGTGGATATATTAGAGAAGATCTCGGTGCCAACATGCGGGCACAGTGGGAACGAGCCCACAAGAGAGACCTTGGAATTGAAATCGGACTTTTCAAGAATCTGATATCTTTAAATGTTGACCTGTTCGATGAATACCGTGATAAGATGCTTCTAACCCCCAAGAGTGTAACAATGATGGTTGGCAACAGCTTTAAGGAACTTAATCTTGGCAAGGTGAAAAAGCATGGCATTGAGATAGAAGCAGAGTACAGAAAGACTGTTTCACCAAGGTTTACATACTTCTTCAGAGGTATATTCGCATTTAATGAAAATAGGGTTATTTTCAAGGATGATGAGCCATACGCTCCTGAACACAGAAAACAGGCAGGAAAGCCCCTTACCGCTATGATGTTCGCCGAAGCCGGTGTAGAAGGGACAGAAATCAATGGTGTTGAACTTACAGGAACCGGATATTATACTTCAATAGATGATATCCATAACAATGTTGCACCTATTGCCCTTAACCAGCTCATTGTAGGAGATTATAAATTCCTCGATTTCGATGCAGACGGGACTATTACCGCTGCAGGCGATAAATACCCGATAAAAGGTCTTACCTATCCGCCTATTGTTTACTCTTTCGGAAGCGGATTTACATGGGGGAGATTCGATTTTAACATACTCTTCTCAGGTAACCAGGGGAAATACGTCCAATATAACCAGCTATATGAAGTTGAGTTTATTAAAGGTGACTGGAGAGTTCACAAATCTCAGCTTGATTACTGGACACCGACAAATCAGGATGCCAAACATGCAAATCTGCATTATGCAGGCAGTTCAAGTTCACCGATTCTTTTCTGGGGAGGTGGTGAAGCCGACAGAGGCTATCAGATCATGATTGAAAACCGCTTCTTCAGAAATGCGAGCTACCTGCGTCTGAAAGATGTATATCTTAGCTATACGTTTAAACCCGGTTCGCTTAAGAATGTTCTCGGTATTTCAAACCTGATGGTATATGTGACGGCAAGTAATCTGTTTACAATTACATCGCTGCCTGAAGGAGATCCCGAGGCAACTAACTTCCAGCAGGGATTTTACCCGATAATTGCATCAGGAAGACTTGGCGTAAAGATTAATTTCTAACCTGTAAATATGAGGTCAAATATGAAAAAGTATATATACATAATGGTAGCTATCTGCATGAGCCTCTTTCTTGGTTCATGTGAAGAGTATCTCGACAAAGCGCCTGAAGAGGGTATAAAGGAGGCAGAGATATGGTCGAAGATTGTAAATTTCAAGTTGTTTTTCAATGCCGTTTACGAAGGGCAGTCAATTTACAACAACAACTGGCGGGATTACAACATAAAAACGGCACATTCCCTGTACTTTGATTACTGGGATCAGAAATATACAATTGAAGGAATTACTGATGCAGCCGATCAGGGTCGTTATATGGAAGGGCAGGTATTCAAACAGGGTTCAGTGATAGGTTTCGTTGATAAGTTTATAAATGACGGTAACCGCCGGCCTATCCTGAAGTCAATGTTTATGGATATAAGGATATGCAACATTGCCCTGCGTAAAATTGACCTTTTACAGGATGCTACAGAGCAGGATAAAAATGACCTGAGAGGCCAGGCACATTTTATAAGAGCATACTGCCATTTTACTCTGTTCAAATGGTGGGGCAGGATGCCATATATCACACATGTGATTGGTCCTGATGACCCATGGGATATTCCGAGATTGTCGAACTATGAAACATGCATTAAGATAGCTGAGGATCTTGATTCGGCATATTATTACTTTGAAAAGGCAGGTAAGGTGCGTCGTGATCCCGGGCCGGGATTACCCGGTCACCTTAATGACCCCGATCAGAGGGCACCTAATGGTGTAGCTGCCAAAGCACTTAAGTCGAGAGTGCTTCTGTATGCCGCAAGTCCGCTTAACAACAGTGCCGGCCAGGTAGCATGGGAAAATGCAGCTAAGGCTTCATGGGAAGCACTCCAGCTTGCACTTGCAAACAGTTATGAGCTTTTACCCGCAGCCGACAGGTATAAAAATTTCTACGGAAACAACTACTGCAATGAACAGATATGGGCATGGGCTGCAGGAACATTGAGTTGGAATAATGGTAACTTTGCCGGCCTCTATAATGGTGTTTTCGGTGCTAGCAAATCATCATGGTCGGGTGTTTGTCCAACCCAGAACTTTGTTGATAAGTACGAAACAAGGTGGGGTGAACCTCTTAACACACAGGCCGACAGAGATGCCGCAGCAACTGCAGGCCACTACAACGAGCAGAATCCTTACGCAAACCGTGATCCGCGACTCGCACTCGATATAATAACAAACCAGTCAACATGTATTGGATGGTCAGGCGGAAAAGCTCAGATCTGGAGACAAACATCAGGCGGTGTAACAACCTATTCCGAACTACTTGACCAGAGCTACCTTGGAATTACCAGAACCGGTTATTACCTTCGTAAAAACTGGGGAAACAACAGTACCAAGAACCAGGTAACTGTTGTTCATACCGATCCGATAATAAGACTGGCAGAACTATATCTCAATTATGCTGAAGCATCCAATGAGGCATACGGGCCAACGGCAATCGGTGTTCCCGGCGCTACCATGAATGCAGTTGATGCAATAAATGTTGTAAGAAACAGAATCGGACAGGTTAATGTGCTTCCCCAGTATACAACAAGTAAAGAAATTTTCCGTGACAGGATTAAGAATGAAAGAAATGTTGAACTTAGCTGGGAAGGCCATTACTATTTCGATATCCGACGCTGGATGGATGCACCTCAGTGTTATTCCACAACTCTCATGGGTGTTGACATAGAAAAATTGCCCGCACCAACAGCAGAGTATCCTACCGGATATAAATACACCCGTATCCCGCTTGGACAGGATCGTCAGGTAGCGTGGAAGCCGGCAATGTATTACCTGCCGTTTAATATAGCAGACAATTTCAAAATGAAAATCTTTGAACCGAATGAAGTCTGGTAATAACTATTAAATACTAAGAATATGAGATTAAATAATATATTTCACAGACTCAGAATAGCCGGCCTGATCATTATATGTACCATATTATATACAGAGGTATACGGTCAGGCCCAGAGACAGCAAAGAAGAGTCCGACAGCTGATAGATGTGACGATTAAGGTACTGGACGATGCAGGGAATCCTGTACCCGGAGCTTCCGTGGTAGTGGGTGAAGGAGTGATACATACCGAGACAGACGCTAATGGTACCGTCAGCTTTAAGGCTTATCCTGACAATTATATTACTGTCACTTCACCGGCTTTTGAAAAGAGCGTGTCACTTGTCACAGACCTCCTTGTGAACAATACGGTAACACTGGTGCGTTCAAAGCTATATATGACAAGAGCAGATGAAGTGCCGCTTCCGTTCACATCTCTCAAAAAACGTCAGCTTACAGGGCCGGAAATAACAGTGCTTGCTTCAAGGCTCGAGAAATATCCTACAAACGATATCAGAGCATCTTTTACCGGTCTGACATCAGGGTGGGATGTCAGGGAATTATACGGCTGGCCTGGAGTTACAGAACGTGAACCAATTGGCGTCTTCGGAGCAACAAATAAATTCACAAATGTGCCTGTTGCAATTGTAGACGGTATATACACCGACCTGTCGGAAATGCCCCTTGACGCATCCGAAATTGAGTCAATAACTATCAGCAAGGGCACTCTTGCTTCTGCAATGTTCGGCCCGGTGACAGCAAAGAACGGCTTCCTGTTCATAAGAACCAAACGAGGTTATGTGAATGAGAGGATACTCGATTTCAATATCGAAAGAGGAGTAAGCATTATTGACAGGATGCCGGAATATGTAAACGGGGTAGATTACGCAAAATTGAACAACCAGGCAAGAATAAATGACGGACTGACCCCGCTTTATTCAGAGGATGCTATCAATAAATTTGCAAAAAATGATCCCTACGACTTAAGATACCCGAACGTGAATTTCCGGGAGATGATACTCAAGAACAATATGCCTTTCATGAGGGCAAATATGTCAGCTTCCGGAGGGAATGATATTGTTCAGTATTATTCACATATAGGATACAATTATGAGGGGGACATTTATAAGATAGGAGCCAAAGCAGACTATAACAGGATTAGCACAAGGCAAAATGTTGATGTAAAGATAAATGATGTTTTCTCTGCAAGCCTGAGTTTTTACGGAAATATTTCAGTGCGGAGGTCACCAAATTATGGATATGATCCGGATTTTACGTCTGAAAATACCTCATCTAACCCTGTACTGTCACTTATTGAGTTACCCTCACTGCTTGAAGATATCCGAAATACTCCTCCGGTAGCATTCCCGGTTTATGCAAAATATGACGAAACAACAGCAATTCCATGGTATGCAATAGCTCCGAGTTATTCCAACAACCCGGTCGGAAATGTTGCCAATCAGGGTTATTATAAGGATGTTGGACGTATGGGTGCTTCGAGTATTGCACTTAATTTCGATCTGGGTTTTCTGTTGCCCGGACTGAAATCGAAAACATTCTTCGGATTTAATATTTTCAATGTTGTACGTTCAGGGCAGGCGGAAGATTATGATGCCTATTATGTCAGAGTTACCGACACCGATACAATTTTGACCAAAGCCTCAGCTCATGCTGCAGCAAACCAGACATCTGAATCCAAACTCATGGACTACTATTATCAGAGATATGGTCTTTATGAAAATCTGGAATATAATAACAGGTTTGGAGATCACCTGATTGAGTCTAACCTGACCTTCTATGGCGGCAAGACTTTCAAGAACGAAATTGAAGAGCCCGAAAGACAGGCAAATATAATTTGGCATTCAATGTACTCATTCAAGGAAAAGTACTCTGCCGAACTTGTACTGACCTATGCAGGAAGCGACAGATTCTCGAAGGAAAATAGATATAAACTATTTCCTTCAGCAGGGTTGAGCTGGGTTATTTCAGAAGAGAACTTTATGTCGGGATTGAAATTCATTGACTTCCTTAAATTACGTGCCCAGGCAGGAATGCTTGGTGTTGAGACATTTATTTCTCCATTCTATTATATCGACAGGTTAAGTGTCAATACATCAGGTTCGGCATTTGGTGCTTATACAAGTGCACAGTGGTTCGGGAGCACCACCGATGCTAACGTTCCGCGTACATCACCTCAGAGAATAGGAAATCCTGACCTGTCATGGGAAATTTTCAAGGAAATCAACGCAGGATTTGATGCATTGCTCTTCAACAAGAAACTTCAGGTTGAGATGACCTATCAGAGATTTATTGATGACGGAATGATAGTACAGGTGGCTAATGTTCTGCCCTATGTGGTTGGACTGCAGGGTGCACGGCCCTGGTATAACTATAACAAGAACCAGGGAGACTATCTGTTGACAGATCTTACATTTACACAGAAAGTCGGACAGTTTACCATCTCGGTTGGTGGTAATATCACAACGGGCGTTACAAAAAGGCTGAAGTATGATGAACCCAACTACAGGTTTGAATATCAGAAACGTACCGGACGTCCGTCAGATGCTATATTTGGTCTGAAATATCTGGGTAAGTTTAAGTCGGATGATGAAACAAAGGATGTGCCCCAGCTTTATGATGCTGAACTGAAAGCAGGCGACCTGAAATATGCAGATATGAATGGTGACGGATTTGTTGATGATAACGATCAATGTATGATCGGACATTCTTCACCGAGAGTATTCTACGGTGTTAATGCAACAATCAGATACAGGAATTTTGAATTATTCGTTACCGGAGCAGGACGGGCTGCCTACGACCTGCTGCTGAACAATGCCTATTTCTGGAACGGATGGGGTGATAACAATTATTCAGCCTTTGTGAGGGACAATATCGGAGGAAAATATCCGAGACTGACCTATTACAGGGTAAATAATAATTTCGTAACATCCGATTTCTGGCTAGCCAGGGGCGATTATTTCAAAATCCAGAATGTGGAGATTGCATACAATGTTCCGCCCAAATCACTTACTTTTATGGGAGGACGCGGATTGAGAATATATCTGAGAGGGGCCAACCTTCTTACAATTTCAAAAATCAAGGATGTTGATCCTGAATCCATCAACTCTGGTATAACTCACTATCCGCTATTCAAAACATTCACAGGTGGAGTCAAGTTTAATTTCTAATTTTTGAGCGCCATGAAAATAAAGAGTATAATATTAACAGCTATAGCAGTAATTTTACTTAGTTCCTGTGTAAATTACCTGGAACCCTATCCGCAGGGCAATTATGACTATGATATGTTATGGGATTACCAGAGCCTTGTTCAGGGTCTGATAGGCTACTGCTACGACCAGGTTAATTCCAATGTCAGGAATTATACAGGTAACGAAGACATATACATGGACGCAATTACCGACGATGGGGTAATAACTAGCACAACCCATGTGATGCGGAGGTATGCAAATAATACAATGACCACCTCGCAGGATCCTTTTGCAACTTACTGGGACCGTGATTACAGAGCGATCAGAAATTGCAACATCTTTTTGAAAGACAGAAAAGGGTATAATACAAAATATGTTCTTAATGTTAACTGGAATGAGTTGGTAAGAAAAAGGCTTCAGGGCGAAGCATTTGCACTCCGTGCATGGTTCGAATGGGATCTTCTCCAGAAATTCGGAGGCAAAGGAGCCAAATCGGGTAAAATGCTCGGATTTCCTATAGTTACTGAAGTCTATGGTGTAAAAGATGAGGTTAATCTTCCGCGCAATACGTATGATGAATGTGTTCAGCAGATACTAAGGGATTGCGATTCAGCTATCAAATATCTGCCAATAGCACATCGTGACTTTCTTGTGCCGAATGCTGCCGACAGGGTTTATGCCGGTGGAAAATACTGGGGACGTTTCGACGGTATCTCAATGGTAGCCCTTAAGGCAATAGTCTATCTCACCTGGGCAAGTCCGAGGTTTAATCCAGGAAATGACATATCCAGGTACGATAGTGCTGCCGCAAATGCAATTAAAGCGATCAATTTCAAGCTGACCGTTGATCAAACGTCATCAACAAACAGCTTCAGACCAACTAACCCTGTTTCCTGGGTTAATCCCAACTCGCCGGAAGCAATTGCAATAACAAGGTACAACTCATCAAATGATGCAATTGAAAGAATGCTTTATCCGGGAGGATTTCAGGGCAACGGACAGATAGGTGCCACACAGGAACTTGTTGATGCATTCCCGATGGCTAACGGCCGGCCGATTACTGACCCGGCAAGCGGATATAATCCCGCAAACCCGTATGTAAACCGCGATCCCAGGTTCTACAGTGTGATATTCTATAACAACAGGCCGGTTTACAGGAACAATAACGTGAGCCCTGCAAACCTTATGTATACGTTCGAAAACTGGAACAGCGGACCTAACGGACCCGGAAAAGATGCTTACGGGGTTAAACCGACCAACAGTTTAACCAACTACCATATTAAGAAATTTATCTTTGCCGGTCTTAACTGGTCAGATGCTTCAATCAACCGCCAGCCGCATTTCCGTTACCTGATCCGCTGGGAACAGATGCTTCTTACCTTTGCTGAAGCCGCAAACAAAGTGGTCGGACCCCTCGATGCAACGAAATACGGTATGTCGGCAAGAACTGCAATACAGTACCTGAGGGCAAGGAAGACTTACGATGGCGCTAACGGTCTTAGTCCAGCAGTTCCCGGTGCACCCGACGCCTATCTGCAGGAAGTAGCCAACGCCGGTCCAGATGCTTTCGATGCATTTGTCAGAAATGAAAGAAGAATTACAATGTGCTTCGAAGGAGTAAGATTCTATGACCTGCGCCGCTGGACAACCGATGCCGACTGGCAGAATGTAATCAACAAACCTGTTCACGGTGTAACAATAACACAGAACTCTGACCTCTCGTTTACGTACGACTATACCTATGAGGCTGATCAGCGCAAATTCCCATCGCCATACAACCCGATACCGTATAACGAGATATTGCGTATGAGTAATCTTGAACAGAACGAAGGATGGTCTTCATGGAACTAAAAACTTTAAATGAAAAAATTATGAAAAAGTTACTCGCATTCATAGTAATTTCTGTAGCAATGGTTTCATGCTACGAGGATTATATCAAGGATTACCTTTATACTGCCATCTATTTTCCCTATCAGCTTGATGTCAGAACATTTGTTGTTGGAGAAGGCATGAAAATAGAAGTGGGTGCATGCCTTGGAGGTGTAAGGGATAATAAATTTGACCGTGAAGTATCCTTCATTCTTGATCCCAGCCTTGTCACACCAGCAGTGCTTAACCAGATGAAAAATAATCCACTGCCATATATTAAAGACGCAACATCCGGCGTGACAGCTCTTCAGGTGATGCCTTCGAACTATTATACATTAAGCGATAACAGCAAAATGATAATAAGGAAAGGATGGCATGGCGGTACTGTAGTGGTAAGAGCAGATTCGGTGAACTTCCTCAATGATTCACTCAATACTTTCTATGCTACCTATGTGCTGCCATTCTATATTACCAAAGCCGACGCCGACACAATTCTCGAATCAAAGAGATATAACATTGTTGGTCTGAAGTTCGAAAATATGCTGTTTGGTAACTACTGGCACGGCGGACAGGCAAGAATCGAACGGCCGGGTTTGTCCGATTCAATTTTTACCTATAAGACGGAAATACCTACGGCTGAATCAAAGATATGGATACTTAAAACGGCAGGGCCGACAACACTTAACTGTAACGGATACCTGAATCAGACTACATCAAAAACTGAAATGATACTTGTTCTGAAAGGAGATAAGGTATTTGTCAGCAGCGCTCCCGGAGCTACGTATGTGATTGAACCCGACGGCGAAAGTATATATAACAGGGCCAAAAAGCTTCAGGACCGAAGGATTTACCTGAAGTATAAATACTTTAACCCCGGCAACGGGTGGACATACCACTGCACCGATACACTCAGGTTCCGAAACAGAATTCGTGACGGTATTAATGAGTGGCAGGATGAAAATCCGGAACACTACACAAAATGATTTGTAATGAATGATAAATTAAAAACACCGCTCCCGGAAAAAAGAGCGGTGTTTTTTTTAAGAAAAATTTTAAATTTAAATGGTTTTTAATAATTCTTTCTTTTTAAACACAAAGGACTTAAAGTCTGGCACAAAGTCCCACAAAGGAATAATGATATGGAAAAACTAATACTTATTCTGCTTTTTACCCTGTTTTTTTCACAGTTTGCTTTTCCGCAGAAACCTGAAGAAGTTTACAGGAAACCTCTTAAAGAGGTTCTCAGTGAGATCCAGAACAGGTACAATGTGAAGCTTCAGTACAGTGAAAGCCTTGTTAAAGGAGTTGAAGTTCTTTATCCTACCTGGCGTTACAGGGCTGATGCTGAAGCTACACTTTCAAATATCCTGCTGCCGCTTAATCTGGTTTTTGAAAAAACCGGTGACAGGACTTACCAGATAAGCAGGTTTAATTATTATCAGCGGCCTGTTGAGGAAGGGAAGAAGCATCTTGAACAACTTTTTGCTGCATGTTCCACTCAGGAACTCTGGGATAAAAGGAAAGCTGAACTGCGAAAATGTTTTCTGGAAAAACTTAAACTCAGCCCGTTCCCCGAAAAAACCCCGTTTAATCCGATAATAACGCCAGCAAGAAAATATGAGGGTTATTCCGTTGAAAATGTCGCAATTGAGACCATTCCCGGTGTCTATTTGTGCGGTTCCATCTATAAACCTTCAAAGGGAAAAGGTCCGTTTCCGCTTGTTTTATGTCCTTACGGTCATTTTTCGAATCCTGACACTAATCTTTATGGCCGCTACAGGCCTGACATGCAGTACAGGTGTGCCACACTTGCGAGAATGGGGGCTGTGGTCTTCAGTTACGATATGTTTGCATGGGGTGAGTCGAGACTGCAGTTTGACCCCGAACTGCACAGAACAGGCCTTGCCCATACAATGCAAACACTCAATTCCATAAGGGCAATAGACTTCCTGACATCCCTGCCATATGTTAATCCGAAAAAGATAGCAATAACCGGCGCTTCAGGAGGAGCAACACAGGCAATGCTTGCCACAGCACTCGACGACCGTATAACAGTAAGTGTGCCCGTTGTAATGGTTTCATCGTATTATTACGGCGGTTGCCCCTGCGAAAGCGGTATGCCTCTCCAGACATGCACAGATCTACTGACCTATAACGTTGAAATAGCAGCAATGGCCTCGCCCAGACCGATGCTGGTAATATCGGATGGTGCCGACTGGACGCAACACGTCCCTGAAATTGAGTATCCGTATCTTAAAAAAATTTACAGCCTTTATGGAAAAGAAGAGAACGTTGAAAACGTTCATCTTGCAAACGAAGGCCATGATTACGGTCTCTCAAAACGCATTGCAATGTATGAATTCATGGCAAAACATCTTGGACTTAAAATTGATTTAGTTAAAGACAAAGAGGGTAAAATTGATGAGTCGAAGGTGACAATCGAGAAATATGATAAACTTCTTGTTTTCGGTAAAAACGGAAAAATGCCCGAAAATGCACTAAAAAATCCTGATGATGTGTGGAAAACATTATTATCTTTACAGAAGAAGTGACAGGCATTAAATTAACCGGCGTTCTTTTATGAATTCTTGCCGAAATATTATTTTACTGCTTTCATGTTTTGTAATTTCAGGAGGTTTCTTCTTTTTCGCCGGGGCCCAGAATCCAAGATCGGAAGGTTACATGGGTATCTGGTACAGCACGGGAGACCTTACACAATATGGCTATAAACTTTCAGGTGGTTTCGCTACTTTCGGTTCACGTCATCTGCCCACTGCAATTTATTCACCGGAAGCCCGTAAGACTTTCTTTGTTTACGGAGGTACAAAAGTACCTGACCAGAGTCACCTTTTAATTATGGTTTCTTATTTTGACCATGTTACTAATAAAGTTCCAAAGCCTGTAATTGTTTATGATAAAGAAGGAGTAAGAAATCCTTATGATAATGCCTCACTGTTAATTGACGGCAATGGATATATTTGGATATTCGTAAGCGGATGGCTGAGAACAAGACCAGGCTTGATTTTCAGGAGCTCTTTGCCATATTCAATTGACAGATTCGAAAATGTTAAAATAAAAGAGATGTCCTTCCCGCAGCCATGGTGGACACCTGAAAGAGGGTTCTTGCTTACTTTCACTAAAATGAGAAACGGATTCGAAATTAACTTCTGCAGGAGCAGCGACGGATTAAACTGGAGCGAAGATAAAACAATTACTTCTATGGGCGGCAACGGACATGTTTCAGCCTTTTACAATAACAGGCTATATCTGGCATTCAATTATCATCCTGCCGGTGATCCGGACAGACGAACCAATTTATATATGGTTTATACTGATGATTACGGAGATACATGGAAAACAATTAATGGCTCCACTGTCACAGTTCCCCTGAGAGATGTTAATAATGAAGCATTAATCAGGGATTTTCACAATGAAGGTAAACTGACCTATATATATGATATAAATTTTGACCTTAAAGGCAATCCGGTTCTTCTTGCTTGCATAGGGGGAGATGCTATGCCCGGCCCATCCAGAATACCGAGAGAATGGGTAATTGTAAAACGCCAGGATAATCAATGGGTTTTCAATAAAATATGCGAAACTGATAACAACTTTGATGCAGCGGCATTACATATAACTGACCGAAAATGGATTGTGACAGGTCCGTCAGAACCGGGACCCCAAAAATATGCCGCAGGAGGTGAGATGGCAGTCTGGGAAAGTACTGATGAAGGGGTTACATGGAAAAAGGTAAGATTAATAACTGCGAACAGTAAATACAACAACTCTTATGCCAGAAGACCATTAAATGCAGATAAGGAATTCTATGTCTGGTGGGCTGACGGAAATGCATATGAGTTTTCTGAATCGAGAATTTATTTTACAAACAATAAATTCGACAGAGTATACATGCTCCCATTCAGAATGAACAGAGAGTTAGAAAGACCTGTTAAAGTATACTGAGAATCAGGGAAGACTGTATAATTCCGCAGCATTATCATGCAGTATCATTTTAGCTATCTGCCTGGCTTCAGTCTCCGTTAACTGATTATTCAGGACCTTTTCTGCAAGTGTCTCAGAAATAATCTGTTTGGCAATAATGTATTCGGCATAAATGTTTTCAACACAGTTATAATCTCCACCGAAGGCCATTATCTTACAGGCAGGAACAACTTCCAGCCATTCGCTTAAATATCTTTTTGCATATGATGGCGATATCGCATAAGTCCAGTTCATGTCAATGTAAACATTGCCATAGGTTTTTGCCAGAGTCGCCAGTTCACCACCATAGGGATAACTTCCGTGAAATATAACGAATTTAATATCAGGATATTTATGAAACAGGTTTGTAAGGAGCACGGGGTTTGAGTTCCGTATATCATTACCCTGTCCTGCCTGAAGACCAGTATGGAATATAACCGGCATATGATGCTCTTGTGACATCTTAAGCAACTGGTGAAACATGTAATCCTGCAAAGGTTTTGCCTTCTCCCATGAAATTTTCAGATCTTCTTCACCTGTTACAAGTGTCTTAAAAACTTTTCTGGCAGCCGCCTCATCTGCATTTTCGAAATAAAGAGTTCTGCTGTAAGCCGAAATAACTTTTACTCCCACCATGCCGTTATTTAAACCTTTTTCAAATTCTTTTCTGAGTGATTTTACGAAGTCCTCCAGAGTAAAAATTGGTTCCAACTGTTTCATGGCAATGGAATCTATGCAATATTTTGTTCTTACATTAAGCCAGGGAGTAAATCTTTTCACATATTTTATGTAATCCTCTTTCATGGCAAGAGCATCATCATCCTGAATAAGGTATTCAATTCTGCATGAGTCTCTTAAAATTATTCTGAACCAGTTTTTACTGGTGTAAGCAGATTTTATACGTTGTGTCAGGTCTCCAACTGTACTGGCATTTATTTCGTTGACTTTAAACAAACGGCGGGCTGCAATTTTTGCAACGAGTGCAAAGGATGTGTTTAACGACCTGTTCCAGTATGGTTCCAGCAGTTTCCACTTCTCCTCAGGAGATATGTCACCGTTATACAGCTTATCAAATATTTCTTCTGGCATTCCCGCTGAAATAAGATCGTCGTAATAATAATGATTCATCAGGAGGAAAAAATCCATAATTCTTGTTCGTTTCAGGAAGTCGGGATTAAACAGGTGTTCGTGTGTGTCAATAATTTTCAGGGTATCAATATATTCTCTTATTCTTTTCAAAACATCGTTACTCGATGGGGTATTATAAACAGTCTGACCGTTTCCGGAGATTAGTACAAACAGAATTACAACAGAAGAGACGATTCTTCTCATAATATAACTGGCCTAAGGCAAGATTACCTTTTGTTCTTTGAGTTTAAGCCTGCTAAATAGACAAATTTCTTCGAGAAACTATTCCTTCGTTAACTAATCTTAACGTCTTTTAACCATTTATAACTATGGTGGTGAGTTTTTCTCCTGCCCTATGCTATATTTACCTACCTGGATCCCCCTGGAAAGGAGGACTAAGTTTATTCAAGTTTATTCAAAGTTTTTTCTCAGATTTCCGTCCCATGCTATCAGTCTTCGCCGCAACAGGTACGGGGACAGAAATACCTTTTATTTTACCCACCTGGCTTTCCATGCAGGATATTTTTCAAGAACTTCCTGAGGAGAATCGGAATACCAGCTGTAGCCGTTGCGTCTTTCGTACCCTATTTCTTCGATGCTTTTCTTTTTTATACCGTCTCGATCACAGAAGAATGGTTCACCCGTTTCAAGATCATAAAACCTTGCCCACATGTCACCTGCCTCTGGATCAAAGACTACCCTGCGGTCTCTCTGACCATCGGTGTTAATGAAATAATCCCATCTTATGTTTTTTATTCTGTGTGAATCGAACCATTCAACGGCACCCTGCACAGCCCTTATTATTTCTTTAGACGGATCCGGTAACTCCATGAGAAATCTGACAATTTCCGCTGATTCTGTCCCGCTGAATGAGGGAAGTTCATATGTTCTGGCTCCGGCAGGTTTAAGAGTATGCTCATCGTGCTGAGCGCACCACACTGTCGGCTTGCCGTTCACTACAATCTGTGTCTTTAGAATGCATCCGATACCTTTTTCAAATGCCTTTTCAGCTCTTTTTGCAAGAGTACTATCAGATATATCCGTAAAAAGAGGATTTTTATCTTTTATTTCTTTAAGAAGTCTCAGAATGTTGATAATCGCATTATCATTGAAGGTGATATGTGAATAATATCCCTTCCGTAATGGCCAGAACATCGGCCATCCGCCGTTTTCATACTGGGCATCGAGAATAAATTTAAGTCCTCTGTTGAAAGAATCTTTGTAAGCCTGGTTTCCGGTTTTGCTGTACATTTTTGCCAGAAACTTCATCTCAGTGATGGTTGCACCGTTGTCAAAAGTAGCATCGTTAAGTTCTTTGTCGTCGTTTATTTTTGCCTTTTCGGCTTCAGTTAAGGAAAGGTGCATTGGAGTGTTTTTCGGCCACCCGCCCGCATCGCGCTGATAAAGAAGAACATTATCGGCTATTTTAATTGATTCTTCCGAACCGTACCACTCGTCCGGCATCCTGGTTGCGACATACTGCCATGAACGGCCTGTAACCGTAATCTGGCAATATGAATAAAAATTAAAAGCAGACAGGAAAAGTACTGCAAGTAAAGTGTGTTTTCGAACCCGACAGATCAAAGCAGGCTTTGTCGATCCATCTATTTTGCAACAATAAACATAATTTAAAATCATAGAAGTAAAAGCAATTTACTGTTTTCGAAGCCTTAAAAATTACAAATTTAGTTTTTGTTTTTATATGTAATTTCCCTGATTTGAAATTCAGGCCGGTTTTGATTTCTGTCTTAAAAATTTAATTTTGTACCCTTTACTGAAATTAAAATATACTGATGAAAAAAATCCTTGTAACCGGCGGTGCCGGATTTATTGGATCACATTTGTGTGAAAGACTTCTTGCTTCGGGAAATTTTGTTATATGTCTCGACAACTTTTATACAGGCAGGGAAAAAAATATAAGGCATCTTACCAGAAACAGGAATTTCAGAATTATTGAGCATGATGTCACGAATAAGATTCATCTCGATTGCGATGAAATCTATAATCTTGCATGTCCGGCCTCACCTGTTCATTATCAGAAGGATCCGGTAAAGACTGTAACCACAGCGGTATTAGGTGCCATTAATTCTCTCGAACTTGCACGGCGAACGGGAGCAAAAGTCCTGCAGGCTTCTACAAGTGAAGTTTATGGTGATCCACAGATTCATCCGCAGCATGAAAATTACTGGGGTAATGTAAACATGTTAGGTCCGCGTGCGTGTTACGATGAAGGCAAACGCTGTGCTGAAACAATTTTCATGAGTTATTACCGCCAGGAAAATATACGTGTGAAAATTGTCAGAATATTCAATACATACGGGCCGCGAATGAGAAGCGATGACGGAAGGGTTGTTTCAAATTTCATCCTTCAGGCTCTGAAAAATGAAGATATTACAATATATGGCGACGGTTCACAGACGAGAAGTTTTCAGTATATAGATGACCTTATAAACGGACTGATACTGATGATGAATTCACCCGACCCGTTCACCGGTCCCGTTAACCTGGGCAACCCTGAGGAATTCAGAATCATTGACCTTGCCCAGCAGGTTCTGAAAATGACAGGCTCAAGATCAAAAATCAAATTCAAACCTCTTCCGGAAGATGATCCGAGACAACGCCAGCCTGATATCTCTCTTGCAAAGGCGGTACTCGACTGGTATCCGGTGGTCGACCTTGATAAAGGTTTGAAAATGACTATAGATTATTTCAGAAAAGAAATTATTTATTAGATTGACAATACCATTGAATGGATACTTTTATAAATGGTTAAGATGAGCAAGCAAATTAAAATCAGCCTCTTACATAACAAAAGAATAAAGCTCTCTTTTTTTGCTGCAGGTTTTTTTATATGTTTAATTTTGATTTTCGCTGCCGGCAAAGCAATAAAATATACCTCAACAGATAATTACTGCATGTCGTGTCACATACATCCCCATGCTGAACAGACATGGAGATTATCGTCACATTATAATAACAGGTCTGGCATTGTTGTCCATTGTGTTGAATGCCATCTTGCACCTGAAGGCAAAGGTTATCTGCGAACAAAAATAAAGCATGGATTAAAGGATCTTTATGGTTACTGGTTCAGGGACAGCGCTTCGATCAACTGGGAAGCAAAGAAACTTCTGGAGAATGCCAGAAAATTTGTATACGAAAAGTCGTGTCTCCAATGTCATCAGAATCTTTTTCCTGTAACGCTTTCAAAAGAAGGGGATGATGCCCATTTGTTTTATACACTCAGTGACAATCCGCCACGGTGCATTAATTGTCATCTTACAGTAGGACATTATGATAAGAATCTAAAGCATGCAAAGGATACAACATTCGGAGTTGCTAAAACCGTTTCCGAGTTAATATACAAGGAACCTGCAAAGGTTGAAAAATTTGAAGATTTTACTGAGACAATACCCGGCACTGCTGTTTCTTTCAGGATGATTGCCATTCCGGGTGGGAAATTTATTATGGGAAGCCCCGATGATGAGCCTCTCAGGGATAATGACGAAGGACCTGCAAGGGAAGTTACTGTGTCACCTTTCTGGATTGGTGAGGTAGAGGTGACCTGGGATGAATATCTGGCATTTTTCCACGCTACATCCTCACAGGGGAGAACGGAAGGTCAGGTGGTAACCACCGGTAAGGTTGATGCAATTTCAGGTCCCACGCCGCCGTGGGGTGCACCTGATCAGGGATGGGGCAAAGGTTCAAGGCCTGCAATAACCATGACGTGGCATGCGGCGAATGTTTATTGCCAGTGGCTTTCGAAAGTAACGGGGAAGAAATACCGCCTGCCTACCGAAGCTGAATGGGAATTTGCATGCAGGGGCGGCACTTCAACACCCTATTTTTTCGATGGCGACCCGAAAAAATTTACTTCCGAGGGATTTCTCAGAAAGATTTTCAAACCCGATACGGCGGTAATCTCTTCATATGTGATATACAAAGCAAACAGCAATTTCAAAACTGCCGAACCTTCCGCCGTAAAGCCAAACCCGTTCGGATTAAAGAATATGCTGGGTAATGTGGCTGAGTTCTGTCTCGACTTCTACTCACCCGATGCCTACCGGCAGGATACGGTGAGAGTCAATCCGCGCGGTCCCGAATGGGGCGAAGAACATGTTATCAGGGGTGGTTCGTACAAGAGTGATGCCAGGGATGTAAGGTGTGCATCCCGTGACTTCACAAAAACCAAAGCCTGGCTGGTTACCGACCCTCAGATGCCCAAAAGCATCTGGTGGTACTCCGATTGTATAGATGTGGGATTCAGAGTAGTTTGTGAACCTGACAGTTCAATAATAAAGAAATAAAACTTTGAAAATGAAAAATATAGGAAGAAGAAAATTTATCGGGAAAGCTGCTCTTGCTGGAATGGGATTAACAGCGGCAGCATCCTTTGCCGGTGGTTGTAAAAGAAAAGAGATATTGCCGGTGGAAGGTATCCCGCCAGTGCTGAAAGTAGCACCTAAGGGAAAGAAACTAAAAGCCGGACTGGTTGGTGCCGGGGGCAGAGGTACAGGAGCAGCCATAAATTTCATAAGTGCCGGTCCCGACCTTGAGATAGTAGCAGTGGCAGATGTGTTCCAGAATAAGGTGGATGCTTTCTGCAAAAGGTTCGAATCGTTCGGTTTGCCTATCCCTCCCGAAAACCGTTTTACGGGTTTTGACGGATATAAAAAACTTATGGCAATCGACGAAATAGATGTTGTCATTCTAGCCACACCTCCAAAGTTCAGGCCGGAACATTTCTTGGAAGCAGTTACTATGAAGAAGCACGTCTTCATGGAAAAACCGGTTGCAGTTGATTCTAACGGGATAAGGACTGTTCTTGCCACGGCAAAAAAAGCTGAAGCACTGGGATTGAATGTTGTGACAGGAACGCAGAGGCGTCACCAGGAAGATTATATTGAAACCTACAAAAAAGTGGCAGAAGGAGCTATTGGACGCATTGTTGCCGCAAAAGCATGGTGGAACCAGGATCATGTGTGGTTCAGACTCAGGGAACCGGGATGGAATGATATGGAATATATGATCCGGAACTGGAATAACTTTATCTGGCTTTCGGGTGACCATATACTCGATACCCACGTGCATAATATTGATGTTATCAACTGGTTTACCGGAAAACATCCGGTGAGTGCAATCGGATATGGAGGCAGACACAGGAGAGTAACCGGGGATCAGTATGATTTTTTCAGCATAGACTTTGATTACGGGAACGGAGTCTTCTCACATAGTATGTGCCGGCAGATTGACGGTTGTGCAAACGGAACCGGGGAACTGGTAATGGGAACAGAAGGATATACAAATTGCCAGAATACAATCTGGAATCTCGACGGAAAAGTAATATGGAAGTTTGAATACCCTAAAGACGAAAACGGCAATTCAACAAATTCTGTAGCCGTTTCGCCTTATATTCAGGAACACATGCATCTTGTGTGGGCTATCCGTACGGGTAATTATGTGAACGAAGCTGAACAGACTGCCTATTCGACCCTTACGGCAATAATGGGAAGAACGGCGGCTTATACCGGAAAAATGATTTCCTGGGATGAAATACTTAAAATGGATATGAACCTCGGTCCTTCAAAGATTGAATTCGGACCGGTTGACATGAAATTTGAACCACCTGTACCCGGTTTACCGGTACAAATATGAAAATGATTATATTAGAGTCGAAAAAACAAAATCAGATGTCACAAAAAACCTCGAGAAGAAAATTTCTGAAAAAATCTGTTTCAGCAGTTACGGGAGTTGTTATGCTTCCGTACATAGTTCCCTCATCGTCACTCGGGCTTGGAGAAAAAATTCCACCGAGCGAAAGGATTGCCATGGGGGTGATAGGTACCGGTTCGCAGGGGATGAGCAATATGAGGAGTTTTCTGAGACTTAGAGATCAGGTACGTTTCATTGCCCTCTGTGATGTTGATGCAAAGCGTCTGGCAGCGGCAAAAGCTGTTGTTGATAAGGCAAATAACAGCACCGACTGCCGTATCTACAGCGATTTCAGGGAGTTTATGGAAAAGGAGACGCTCGATGCTGTTCTCATTGCCATCCCCGATCACTGGCACGGAATAATTTATACGGCTGCTGCCAACAAAAAGTGGGATATTTACGGAGAAAAACCTATATGCAGAACCATCAACGACGGAAAGGTAATTGTTCAGGCTGTAAAGAAAAACGGAATCATCTGGCAAACGGGTAGCTGGCAGCGGTCCCAGGAAAATTTCCACCGCGGAGCCGAGCTTGTAATAAACGGTCGTATAGGAAAGGTTAAATATATCGAGGTGGGATTACCCGACGGTGTCAGAGGCATAGGTACACCTCCTGTTCAGGAAGTTCCTGAAGGACTCGACTGGGATATGTGGCTGGGGCCTGCCCTTAAAGTACCTTACCGTGGAGTATGCCACTGGAACTGGAGATGGATACTCGACTACTCGGGTGGTCAACTCACCGACTGGGCAGGACATCATGTTGACATTGCCAACTGGGGTACCGGACTTGAATATACAGGTCCGGTTGAAATTGAAGGAACAGGCTTTTACCCTTACGACGGAATATATGATGTTCCGGTTGAATATGACATTACATGTAAATTTGCTAACGGAATCATAATGAGAATCGCTAATGCATCACGGCTTCCGAAAGGAATGGGAACAGCATGGTATGGCGACCTCGGCTGGATACATGTTGACAGGGGTAACAAAATAAGCGCATCCGACCCGAAAATTCTTGAGGAAACCATCGGCGAAAACGAGATACATCTTTATAAAAGCAACGACCACTTCCAGAATTTCATAGATTGCATACGTTCACGCAAGGAAGCCGTTGCACCCATAGAACCTGCTTACCGGGCAATTTCAACAGCTCTGCTCGGGGAGATTGCCATGACAACAGGACAAAAGATATACTGGGATCCGGAAAAAGAAGAGATCATAGGAAATCCTGTTGCAAGCCGCCTTCTGGGAAGACCTTACCGGAAACCATGGAAATTACCTGAAGTCTAAAATGTGAAGATATGAAAAGATTATTTAGTATATTTCTGATTATCAGTGTTATTCTGATTGCATTTACTGAATGCAGAAAAAGCCCTTATTACAGGGCACTGATTGTTACCGGACAGAATTCAACTGACTGGGCTGCCAGCACTCCCATCCTGAAACAGATTCTTGAGCAGACAGGCATTTTCGAGTGCAGTATTATAGTTTCTCCGGCTCCGGGCGAAGATATGGGTAAATTCAGACCCGCATTCGACAGGTATGATCTGATAGTTCTGAATTATTATGGTGCAGCATGGCCGGAAGAGGTTAAAAGCAGTTTTGTCAATTACGTAAATAATGGCGGAGGGGTACTGGTATATCATTCGGCTTCCCGGGCGTTCCCCGACTGGAAAGAATACAATGAAATATGCGGTATCTCAGGCTGGGAAAACAGGTCAGAGAAGGATGGACCTTATGTATATTTCAGAAACAACAGGATGGTGCTTGACTCGTCAGCCGGCCCTGCAGGATGGCATGGCGAACCGCGTGAGTTTGAAGTTAGGATAAGAAATTCTGAACATCCTGTAACTAAGGGGCTTCCTGTGAGATGGATGCATGCAAAAGACCTGCTCTATGCCCGTTTAAGGGGTCCTGCCAGGAATATGGAGATACTTGCCACAGCTCATTGTGATACCACCGGAGGTGGCTCAGGCAGGGATGAACCAGTAATATTTACTGTAACATACGGCAAAGGACGGGTTTTCCATACACCTCTTGGATTTCCCGGTGAGGGTGACAGTCCTGCACTGCAATGTGCCGGATTTATTACTACATTACAGCGCGGCGCCGAATGGGCAGCGTCGGGAAGGGTAACCCAACCTGTTCCACGCGATTTCCCGACAATATCTGGTGTTGTTATCAGAACAGAAATGAAACCGCTTACTCTTAAGGCGGAAATTGAAAACCTGGCAAAGTATGAGATAGGGATGAGTACAAGATATTATACAGGCCTGCAGGATAGAATAAGGAAAGCAGCAGGTAATCCGGAGAAATTACTGGAGATAGAAAAAATGATGGTGAAACTCCTCGAAAATGAGCAGGCAACAACAGAATCGAAGAAACTTGTACTGCGTGAACTAAGCTGGATGGGAACGGATTATTGTATTCCTGCAATAAAAAAGCTTCAGGAAAATACTGAGCTGAAAGAAGAGGTGGAATTTGCACTCGAAAGGCTCGGTGCAAAATAATAAATCGTGATGCTGTCTGTCATCATTCCTGTATATAACGAGGAAGCAGTTCTGGATGAACTGATACGCAGAACTCTGCCTGCAATAGAGTCTTTTACAAATGATTACGAGATAATTTTTGTTGATGATGGCAGCACTGACGGCAGCCTGAAGAAATTACTTTCCTTCCGCTCGCAAAATCCGAAGATAAAAATATTGTCCCTTTCAAGAAATTTCGGTCACCAGGCAGCTTATACGGCAGGTCTTGAGCATGCTGCCGGAGATCTGATTGCAATGATGGATGCAGACCTACAGGATCCGCCAGAACTGCTTGCCGAGATGTACAGGAAAATAACGGAGGAGAAACTTGATGCAGTATACGGAAGGAAAACCGGCAGAAAAGGAAAAAAGAGAAGAAACTTTTTTATGTATTTGTTTCATCTGATCTTCAAAAACATAGTAGAAATTAATAACATTGAAAATGCCGGTAATTTCTCTATGATGACCCGCAAAGTGGTTGAGGCAATACTTTCTATGAAAGAGAAGATAAGATACCTCCCGGGTATGAGATCTTTTGTGGGTTTCAGGCAGGGATATGTTGATTATGTGAGAGATGAGAGATTCACAGGAAGACCAAAAATGAGCACAGGAAAACTTTTCAGACTGGCAGGGGACGCAATATTTTCGTTTTCAAGACTACCTGTAAGGCTCTGTTTCATACTTGGACTCACGGGAGTTATTATTTTCCTTGCTGCCGGAATATATGTACTTATCGCAAAAATTATGAATTTTGCCATCCCCGGATGGTCATCAATACTTCTCAGCATTTACTTTCTGGGTTCAATCCAGCTTGTTTTTCTGGGTATTATCGGTGAATATGTTTACCGTAATTATAAAGAGTCTCAGAACAGACCCGTTTATTTCATAAAGGAGTTTTACGGGGGAGTACCGGAAGATGAATGAACAAAGAATGGCATAAATATTCTTTCTATGCGGCAGCCTTGCTTTTGTTTGTCCTTATGCTTTACAGAAGCAGGGAAGCAGGAGTAAGTTGTGATGAAGTACTTCACTTTAACCAATCGGTGGCTGTGTATAATTATTTCAAATCAGGTGGCACCGATCAGTCAGCATTGCAGGATTCCGGACTCTATCTGAAATATTACGGACAGTCGTACGATAACTTTACAACTTTTCTGATCAAGATCTTCGGCATAGAAGATGTTTATTGTTTCCGTCATTTGATGTCGTCCTTTGCAGGTTGGCTTGCGATTTTCGTAGCAGCACTTATTGCAGTCTGGCTTTCGGGTTATTCTGCAGGTCTTACGGTAATATTTTTGTTTGCCGTCTCTCCAACGTTTCTGGGTCATTCGCAAAACAATCTGAAAGATATACCATTTTCACTCGGTTATATCTCGGGTGTGTTTTTTATTCTGAGATTTTTATTTTCAGGAAGTAAGCTTCGTTTGGCTGACATTGTGCTGCTTACGCTCAGCATTGCTTTCTGCATGAGTATCAGGTCAGGAGGTATGATGCTCATTGTGTATCTTTTGGCTTTTTTCTTTTTACTGGAATTAATTCGTTATTATAATCTTGAAACGATAAATTTAGTTGAAACAGGAAAGAAGCTCGGGATTATTATTCTGATTTCTGTTGCAGCATGGTTTCTGAGTGTTGTTTTATGGCCTTACGGACTGCAGAATCCTGTTGTTAATCCCGTTAAAGCTCATATTGTGATGAGCAGATTTCCTCTGACCTTCAGGGAGATATTTGAAGGTAAAACGGAATGGACCGACTTTATGCCATGGTATTACCTGGTAAAATACATGCTGATTACTTTTCCTTTAACAGTTATTACCGGATTGGTTTTCTTTATTTTTTATCTTCCGTTTATGGTCAGAAAGCCGGAATTTGAGAAATATCTGCTTCTTTCTCTTACAGTCATTATACCTGTATTTTATGTAATTGTATTCAGGCCTAACATTTACAGTGGATGGCGGCAGTTTCTTTTTCTCTATCCGGGAATAGTTGTTTTTGCTTCAAAAGGAATCAACGGAATTATTGGTATTATTCCGAAAAAGTATAAACCATTACTGATTTTTCTGTTAATCTTTACAGCTTTTCATCCTTTAAAATTTATCGTTACCGATTACCGGTATGCATATATTTATTTCAATCAGCTGGCAGGAGGTTTGAAAGGAGCGCATGGTAATTATGAAACCGATTATTATTTTATCGGGCAACGTGAGGCGGCGGAATGGCTTGACGGGTATCTCCGAAGTAAAAATGTAAAAGATACTGTAATAGTTGGTTCAAATTTTTCTGCCGCATGGTATTTCAGAAAGAATCCGCTGGTAAAGAATATCACTTTTCGTAATGAGGAAAGGAGTAATTTTTACTGGGATTATTATCTTTCGACAAACAGGTATATTCTTCCTTTCAGGTTGAAAAGCGGAGAGTGGCCTCCGCCGGATGCGCTGAAAGTTGTATATGCAGCCGGAGTTCCTGTATGTGCTGTAATTGAGAGGAAATCAAATGATTCATATTACGGATATAAGGCTTTACAGGAGCGCAGAATAGCTGATGCAATTGAATTGTTTGAGAAGGCGGTTAAAGAAGATAGTAATGATGAAATGATTTTTTATAATTTTGCTGTGGCATTGAACAGGGCAGGTGATTCATTGAGAGCAAGTTCAGTCCTGATGAAAGCCCTGGAAATAAATCCGTTCTTTGAACCGGCTTTGATGTATGCAGGTATGATTTCAGAATCAGAAGGCAGGTATGATGAGGCTGAGAGTTACTATAAAAAGCTGATTGAAGTTAACAGGAAATATTTTGAGGCTTACGTCAGGTTAGCCGGTATAGTTGAAAGAAAAGATGTTGTGAAGGCGCGTGCTCTTTTAAGGGAATGTCTGAGAATAAATCCGGCTTACAGAGCAGCTTTCATAAAACTGGCAGACACATACCGGGAATCGAATCCCGAGATTGCCAGCAAATATGATAGCATTGCAACAAGATTAAGTCCCGGAATCAAATAGTGAATATGATAAATTAAATTAAAGGAGAATAAGTTATGAAAAAATTATTTTTAACTCTGTTTTTATCGGTTCTGCTGGTAGCATCAGGTAATATACCGGCCGTTAAGGCTCAGGAAGAGCCCAAACCAAAGAAGGATTCAGTAAATATGGATACAATTGCAAAACCCGTATTTTATTATGCAATTGAGGATGAAGAGTCAACCGGAAAGAAGGGGGGCAAAGGTGCCGCTTCGACAGTTGTGGTAATTGTGGGAGCAGTTATTATAGTGGGAGGTGTTATCTTCTCGCTTACCAGGAAGAAGAAATAAAGCTATTGGTTATTGTTTTTAAGGAAAACAAAACCCTGTGTTGAGTCCTGGTAATCAGATAAACAGGCCGACACAGGGTTTTTGTATTTTTCTGTTCCGGTTTTCAGACAAGGATTTTCCTCATGAACTCAACGCATTTCTTAGTTTCCTTAACGGCATCAGAACCTTCGGGTACAGGATACTCGAGCTCGATGTCCACATGGATAGGCCATTTCTGTTTCTTGATCAGAAGCAGCACATCGGCTATGGGTGTTTCGCCTTTGCCCCATTCCATGTTAGTATTTGGCGGGGTGCTCTTTGGTCCGGTTTTGTCTTTCATATGGACGCTGAATATTCTGTCGTGATACTTTTGAAGTATTTCATTCGGGTGTATTCCTGTAGAACCAAAGAAATGTCCGGCGTCGAAGTTCATCATCACGGCTGGTGACACTGCGAGGAAGGGATCATAGCTGAAGCCCGGAGTTGCGAACTGCATATGGTTATGGAAGATGGCATACATTCCGTGTTTTTCTGCAAATGGGGCAAGTCTTTTTACGGCTTCTTCGCCTATTTCTTCAGATACACCTTTTGCGCCCATTGCTTTGGCAACTTTGAATGCGTAATCAATTTCTTCATCAGACCATCTGGCCGGTGAAAATTTAACTATATGCACGTTTATACCTGCATCGTTGAACATTTTGCGTGCCTGTTGTACTTTATCCATTGGCACGTTCATGCGCCATTTTTTAAGCTCCTCGTTATATTTAGCTATGGCGGCTTCCTGTTCGGGGGTTCTCTGAGGTCTCTGGCCTCCCGGCTGTCCTTGCTGCCCGGCTGGCTGAGGCTGTGCTCCCGGTTGACCCTGCCCGGGCTGCTGACCTGCAGGAGGACGCTGAGCACCGAATGACATCCTCATCGGATTCTCAGGAGCACCAAGAAAACTTTCCAGATCATTGCTCATAAGCTCAATAGAACTTATCCCGGCTTCCAGACAATACTTTATTATGTTTTCAACACCTCCGGGCATAGATCTCCAGCTGTAAGTAATAGCACCAATCTGAACACCGCCGAATTTCGAATTTGGCTTTGCAACTTTCTGTGGTGAAAACTTATCCGATCCGTAAAGAGATGGAATAAATATCACGGATGCAGCAGCTGCTGTGGTTCCAATAAATTTCCTGCGAGTAAGATTCTTTCTGCTGTCTTTGTCTGTTTTCATAAGTTTTATTTTTAAAAATTTTAAAAAATTGTGATAGTTTATTTTAAAGTTTAACCCATATATTACCCGATTTGTAAGAATTTACAACAGCATGAATAAATTTCATGCCTCTGACTCCGTCATGTACAGTTGGAAATTCACCCGGTACAAATGATTCTCCTCTGATTGATTTTGCCATTCCTTTATAGATATTTGCAATTGCCTCATAAATTCCTTCAGGATGTCCACACGGCATTGTATGGCTCTTTTCAGCAAATTCGCTGTTATAGGAGTGGGCAGGTTTCAGAACCTTTACCGGTTCCGTGTCACTTAAAAGATAGAGATAATTAGGATTTTCCTGACCCCATTTAAGGCTTGCCTTAGAGCCGTATACCGCAATGGTAAGATTGTTTTCCTCACCGGCAGCAACCTGACATGACCTTATTACTCCCTTAAGCAACGGGTTTTCAAATCTGAGAAGTACTGTACCATCAAGGTCCAGCTGGAATCCTTCCTTTACATTGCTGAGGTCTGATAAGACCTGTTTAATTTCAAGACCTGTTGTATATTCAATAAGGTTAAATGCATGAACGCCGATGTCTCCCATACAACTGCTTACTCCCGACTGTGCCGGATCGAAACGCCAGACTCCGGTAATACGGCTGTCGGCTCCATGAATTATTGAATTCACCCAACCCTGGTAATACTGTGCATCTATCCTCTGAATTGTGCCCAGTATTCCCGATTTTATCATTTCACGCATCTGCCTTACCATTGGATAACCTGTATAGGTATGAGTAAGTGCAAAGGTGAGTTTTTTCTCATTCACAAGCCTTTCGAGCTCTTCTGCTTCCTCAACGGTCATTGTCATGGGCTTTTCGCACATTACGTGGAAACCATTCCCGAGGAGCATTTTTGCAAAGGGATAGTGCAGGTAGTTAGGGGTAACAATGGACACCGCCTGTATTCTGTCGTTTTCAGCACGTGCCAGTTCTCCCTTTATCATTGCTTCTACGCTCTCGTAGCAACGTTCAAGTGGTATACCTTCTTTAATGGCAAATTCTTTGCTTTTATTATAGTCGGCATCGAAGACCCCGCCGACAAGTTCAAAATCGTTACATATCCTGGAGGCTCGCCTGTGAGCATCACCTATAAAGGCTCCGATGCCTCCGCCTATCATTCCCAGTTTTATTTTTTTCATGGCTTTCTGTTTTTTAAATATTGATAATCAACGATATAAAAACCGGAAATATTATTACGGTCATTTCCTTTCAAAGGCAGCGTCAAATGCAACTGCTGAAGGTGGAAAATCAATCTTTCTTACAAAAGCTGCAGCCTCTTTTGCGCCATGTTCCCGATCCATGCCGCTGTCTTCCCATTCAACCGAAAGAGGACCTTTATAACCGATTCTATTGAGAGCCCTTATGATTTCCTCGAAGTTGATTTTACCCCTGCCCAGACTTCTGAAGTCCCAGAATCGTCCTTTTGTTCCGAATTCGGTATGACCTCCGAAAACTCCTGCATCTGTCGGTACATCCGACCAGTACACATCTTTCATGTGAGCGTGGAAAATTCTGTCGGAGAAGGTGTATATGAATTTAATATAGTCAACACCCTGGTATCCGAAATGGGATGGATCGAAATTAAATCCGAATGCAGGGTGGTTGTTGAGTGCCTTCAATGCTCTCTGTGCAGACGGAATATCGAAAGCAATCTCAGTAGGATGGGCTTCAAGGGCAAACTTTACACCCAGTTGTTTAAACCTGTCGAGAATCGGGATCCACATCGAAGCGAATTTTTCATATCCTTCTTCGATCATGGACTGAGGAACAGGCGGAAATGAGTAAAGCAGGTGCCATATCGGACTGCCTGTGAAACCGTTAACTACTTCAACACCCAGCCTTGCGGCTGCTTCGGCTGTCTTTATCATCTCCTGTGCGGCTCTTTCATTGACCTTCTCCGGATAACCATCGGCCCATATGTAATCGGGCAGGATACTCTTATGCCGTTGATCTATCCTGTCGCATACAGCCTGACCTACAAGATGATTTGAAATGGCATAAACTTTAAGGCCATATTTTGCAAGTAAATCTTTCTTAGCCTTGCAATAAGCTGCATCTGCCTTGCTGACCTCAAAATGGTCGCCCCAGCATGCTAATTCCAAACCATCATATCCGAATTCCTTTGCCTTTTTGCAAAGATCTTCGAGTTTTAAATCGGCCCACTGGCCTGTGAATAATGTTACGGGTCTGCTCATAAGTCTATAGTTTTAAGGTTATTATTTTTTATCTGCTTTGTATTTTTGCCTTTATGTGTAATGTCTGTTTGTTGTTTACTCTCCAGGTCTGACATCGTAATTCAAATATAAATTTAAAAAATTGCAAAAAACAGTGTCCGGTTCGTCAATTTCAAAAAGGTTAACATTCTTTAACTTTTTTGGCTACGGAATTATTCCTAAAAGTACAACAATTCCTGATATCAATGGCAGGTGTTTATTTTCAAAATATTTATTTTTAAGAATTCAATTTATTAAAAATCACAGAAGACATGAAAAGTTTTAAGTTTTTCGGTTGTATTCTGCTTGTTTCGATTTTAGCACACGTCAGCTTTGTTATTTATGCTCAGGAAGTAAAGCGGGAAGTAATAAATTTCAATTTCGACTGGAGATTTTATAAAGGGGATCAGCCGGGGGCAATGGTGCAGGATTTTAATGATGCAGGCTGGAGAATTCTTGACCTGCCTCATGACTGGAGTATTGAAGGACCTTTTGATGCAAGGTGGGCTAGTGGTACGGGCTATCTACCCGGCGGTATAGGGTGGTACAGAAAGTCGTTCAGTGTGCCAAAGAACTGGAGCAGAGGGAGAGTTTACTTATATTTTGAAGGTGTTTATAATAACAGTGAAGTATGGGTTAACGGAAATTACCTGGGGAAGAGGCCGAACGGTTACATTTCATTTCAATATGAAATCACTCCTTATCTGAAGTTTGGAAAAAACAATACTGTTGCGGTAAAAGTTGACCATTCAAAATATGCAGATTCCAGATGGTATACGGGATCCGGAATTTATCGGAATGTTAAGTTGATATTCACACCTGAAGTCCATATTTCCCTGTGGGGTGTTTATTATACAACACCGTCGGTGAGCAAGGAAAAGGCAGTAATGAATGTCAGTGTCAATATTATTAATGAAGGTAAGAAGAGAACCGGTGCAGAGGTAATTAACACTCTTTATTCGGGTGACAGGATTGTGGCAAGCACAAACTCATCAGTAACAGTTGAAAGCATGAAAGAAGCTGTGGTTGATCAGGTGCTTGAAATTGCCGACCCGATCCTTTGGAGTGTGGATGAGCCTCATCTTTACCGTCTTGTAACTGTTGTGAAAGGTAGGGGTTTCAGGGATGAAATAGTTACTAATGCAGGTATCAGGTACTTTCGTTTTGATCCCGACAGGGGATTCAGTCTGAATGGGGTAAGCATGAAGCTTAAAGGTGTATGTCTGCATCACGATGCAGGGGCTCTGGGTGCTGCGGTACCGAGAAGTGAGATTGAGAGACGGCTTGGATTGCTTAAAGAGATGGGATGCAATGCTATCAGGACGAGTCATAATCCTTATTCACCCGATTTTCTTGAAGTGTGTGACAGTATGGGCTTTCTGGTTATTAATGAAGCTTTTGATGAGTGGGAACTTCCGAAGAAAAAATGGATAGAAGGCTGGAACAGAGGCACACCGGGGAAGGATGGTTATGCCGAATATTTCAAAGAGTGGGCATTGAGGGATCTGGCTGATTTCGTTCTGCGCGACCGTAACCATCCTTCTGTTATAATGTGGAGTATCGGCAATGAGATAGATTACCCGAACGATCCTTATACACACCCGATACTTAATACTGAAGCCAATCCGCAGACATGGGCGAAATATGATGAGAAACTCCCTCATGCCAACCGTCTTGGAGAAATCGCAAGTGAACTTGTGGCAACGGTAAAAAAATACGACAATACACGTCCGGTAACAGCAGGGCTTGCTTCAGCTCTCATGTCAAATGAAACAGGATATGCAGCAGCTCTCGACGTTGTCGGATATAACTATCAGGAATTCAGATATGAGAGGGACCATAAGACATATCCCGACAGGCCGTTATACGGGAGTGAAAACGGAATGAGTTTGGAGGCATGGAAGGCTGTGGAAGATAATGATTATGTGGCAGGTCAGTTTTTATGGACAGGTATTGAATATCTCGGTGAAGCCGGACAGTATCCTTCGCGCCACAGCACATCAGGATTGATAGATCTTGCCGGCAATAAAAAGCCTGAATTTTATTTTCGTCAGAGCCTCTGGAGCAGCAGACCCATGGTATTTCTTGGCACGACAACAGTTTCAACGACAAGGGAGCCTGCCAGTCTATGGGCTCACAGGAGAGTCGAGCCGGTTTGGAATTACAATGAAGGTCAGGTTGTAAGTGTCAATGCGTTCACCAACTGCCAGGAGGTGGAGCTATTTCTTAACGGAAAGTCGCTTGGTGTAAAGCGGCTGGCAGACTTCCCGAACAGAACAATTTCCTGGGATGTTCCTTTTGAGGCCGGCGAACTGAAAGCAATCGGCAAAATTAATGGTACAGAGGCTGCATCTTTTTCGTTAAATACGTATGGAAAACCGGCTGCAATAAAGGCAATGTGTGATGCGATGGTGTTGAAGGCAAACCGTACGGATATTTCCAGGATTTATGTTACAATAACCGATGAAAAAGGAAATCCGGTTTATAATGCCGAAAATGAGATATTGTGCGAAATTACCGGACCTTTGAAACTTCTCGGAATGGAAGATGCAAATCCCAGAAATACTGAAAATTATAAAGATAACAGGCAAAAAGCTTATCATGGTAAGCTGCTTATCTACCTGCAGTCGCTTGATGTACCGGGTAAAGCTACTGTTAAGATTTCTTCAGAAGGTCTTAACAGTCTTATTTTTACAATTGATATTGTAAAATAGTCAGTTAAGGCTGTTTCTTATCGTAAACGTTTGTCATTCTCATCTCACCGTTTGGTGTGTTGAAAACATTTTCTATGGTGAGAGTTTTGTCTGTGTCATTCAGTTTCCAGATTTCGTTAGATTTGAATTCGTTACCGTTGAAATTCATGGTGTGGGTGAAAGTCAGGGATTTTCCATCGGCCGACCATTGCACCACTGATTTTCTAACATTATCCTGAAATAGCACATTTGAGCATTCTTTGCCGTCGAGTGTGTATTTGCTGCTGAAGGTGAAATCACCTTGGGGACCAGTCATTGTACTCTGAACAGAAAGTTCACTGCCGGTATGAGTAATTTCTATTTTTGCAGGGGCAAATCTGAAACCACCTTCGACTGGTGAGCTTTTGCCTTCATTCAGGGCCCATGTTCCCGAAAAGTTTACCTGCTGGGGAAAGGCATTTGAAGCAGTTAGCATTATCAGAAATAATGCAACAATTGGCCATGTTAAAGCAGAACAGCGATTTTTAATTTTCCATGAAATTGATTTAGTTTTCATATGCAATTGATTTTAAATGTTTTATTAAGCTGGTCTTTAAATAAAATTAATTTTTTTCTTTTCATGTCAGTAAATTTAAGCATTTTTTATTTTTACTCATTTAAAGGGTTTTAATAAAAGTTAAAGTCATTGGCTTCGCGTCATTTGTAGTTATTAGCTTCGCGTCATTGGTAAGATGGCGATGGGTATTCGATTATAAAATGTTGTTTTTCAAAGGGTGAATACCGTATTAGATGAAAATTTTTCAATAGTGTCCGGAAAAAGGAGAAAGAAAGTTTAACCGCATTGTAAAATGGACACCAGAAGGTATAGTGAACATAAAGGGGATATTATATCTCTGGCCTCAGGTGTACCCCTGAATCTCCTGTAAGGGGACTTTTTCCTGTAAACAGATTGAAGCCCCCAGCCAGGGGGTTGGGGGTTGAAAAACATTGAGATGAGGTATTGATGTACCATGGGAAAACAGAACCTTGTACGAAAGGAATAAATTACAAAATTAATTAACCCTGTGAATCGAAAATTTTATCCGGACACTACTGAAAATTTTTATTAAATAATAAAAGTTATTAAATAGTATAAAATTCTAAATGATAAAAGTTTTCAAATAAAATAAAATATTAAATAATAAAAAATTTCAAATAGTAAAAAATATCAAATAGTAAAAATTATTAAATAATAAAAATTACTAATTAATAAAAATTCTAAATAAGTTTTATTCAACCAGACTACATGCATTACGAAAAAAATTAATGCTAAAATTTTATTTTATTGATTAAAAACAATATCTGAATTTATTACTTTTATATCACAAATAATTTCACTGAATAACCTGATAAAAACCTTTAAATTAATCTATTAAATTATGAAAACCAGAACAATCTCCGGAATTTTCCTGCTGATAGCAGCAGGCCTGTTCCTGACTTTTGCATTCATTTCATGCAAAACAAAAGGAAAAAATATCGGATTGCAACTCTACTCAATCCGCGATTCTATTCGTAAAGATGTCCCCGGAGCAATTGAAAAAGTTGCAAAGATGGGATATAAATTTGTTGAGCCTGCAGGTTACAGCAATGGCAAATTCTATGGGCTGACTCCCGAAGAATTCATGGCACTCTGCGAAAAGAACGGCATCTATGTACTGAGCTCCCATACAGGGAGACCTGCACCCGATTCAGCTAACTGGGAGGCAACAATGGCATGGTGGGATACATGTATAGCCGCACATGTGGCAGTGGGAGCAAAATATATAGTCCAGCCTTCAATGGGACGAGATGCCTATGAAAGCCTGGAAGGACTGAAAAGATATTGCGAATACTTCAACGCAGTGGGCGAAAAATGCAACAAAGCCGGATTGAGATTCGGTTATCACAACCACAGCAGAGAATTTACTACAGTGTTCGACAGCACTATAGTCCTTTATGACTATATGCTCCAGAATACAGACCCCTCAAAAGTATTCTTCCAGCTCGACCTCTACTGGTGTGTTGAGGGAGGTGCCGACCCGGTGGCTTATTTCAATAAGTACCCCGGCCGCTTTGAATTGTGGCATATCAAGGATGAAGCAGAAGTGGGAGCTAGCGGCAAAATGGACTTCGCAAAAATATGGGAAGCCGCTGCAGTATCCGGAATGAAATACGGTATTGTGGAAGTTGAAAAATATAACTTCGACCAGTTCACAAGCTGCCAGAAGAGCCTTGAATTCCTTAATAATGCTGAATATGTTGTAATGCCCCAATAAAAAGGGCATAATGAAAGAAATACTAAAGACTGCCATTGTTGGCATTGGTAAGGTGACTCCACTTCATGCAGCAGCCCTTGCCAGGTTGCCCCAATCCCATTTTACTGCAGTATGCAGCTCAAAGAAGGAAAAGGCTGAGGAGTTCGCCCGTAAATACGGTATAAAAGGTTATACAGATGTTGCAGAAATGGTGACTGTGGAGAAAATTGATGTTGCCATTATCTGTACACCTCATCCTTTTCATAAAGCGCCTGCAATTGAAGCGATGAAAGCCGGCGCGCACGTGCTTGTTGAAAAACCACTAGCTTCTTCACTGGCAGATTGCGATGCCATGCTTGATACAGCTAATAAATATTGCAGGCAGATTGGTGTCGTTTCGCAGAGACGGTGGTACAAACCTGTTCAGAGGGTAAAAGCAGCAATTGATGCCGGAAAAATCGGGAAACCGGTACTTGGCACAGTATACTTGCTGGGATGGCGCGATGAAAAATATTATGCCAGCGACCCGTGGAGAGGCTCATGGGAAGGAGAGGGAGGGGGCGTCCTCGTAAACCAGGCACCCCACCAGCTCGACCTTCTCCAGTGGTTTATGGGTGAAATAGATGAATTGTACGGAGTGTGGGCAAACCTTAATCACCCATATATCGAGGTTGAAGATACAGCCCTTGCAATTATAAGATTCAAAAACGGTGCTCTCGGTAACATAGTTGTTTCGAATTCCCAGAAACCAGGCATATACGGCAAAGTGCATGTGCATGGAAGTAATGGTGCATCTGTAGGCGTACAGACCGACGGAGGCGCAATGTTCGTTGCCGGTATGTCAGGTATACTTGAACCTCCTGTGAACGACATCTGGACTATACCCGGCGAAGAACAGATGCTAAGGGAGATGGTAAGAGAAGACTCTGAATTCTTCAGTTCACTTTCTAATCCGATGGAGTATTTCCACGAAAGGCAAATAGAGGATTTTCTAAATTCAATTATCGAAAACAGAAAACCACTTGTGACAGGTGAGGAAGGCAGGGTGACAGTCGAAATATTTACAGCCATTTACAGGTCAACCCGCGATAATATGCCTGTAAAATGGCCGCTGAAACCCGAAGAGAGAGATGATTTTGACGGCAGGCTCCATAAGTAAACAAGGGGCTCGGGGCATGGGGTATGGAGTAAGAGGAAAAAACATGTATTCCCCTTTCGAAGGAGATAAGGGAATGTTTACAGGTCACAGAGATCAGAGCATGGTGCCGAGTACTGTGAGTAAAAAAACTATATAAGTCCCCCATTTGGGGGATTTAGGGGGCAAAAAGCAGAAGAACATAGTGACATCTCTCAATAGTACTCAGGCCATTGACTCTTAACCTTTTTTAATTATATTTATTCCAAATTTAACTTGCTATGAAGACTAGACCTGCCCTTTTAATCGTACCATTAATTTTTGCCTTCGGCTGCAGATATTACTCTGAAGACGATTTTTACAAAGTACCCAAAATAGATTCCCATATTCATATCGGAAGCACTGATGGAGTTTTTGAAGACATTGCGGCTGCCGATAACTTCATTCTTATAACTCTGAATGTTGATCATGGCGATTCGTCAAATATCCGCAAACAGTTTGAGTACGCTGTTGAAAGTGTGAAAAAACACCCCGGAAAAGTTTTTTTCGGACCCACCTTTCTTTTTGATACCACCGGATGGGGTACTGAAGAATGGAGCAGAAAAATTATTTCACAGCTCGATAAAGACCTGGATGCACCGGGGGTCGTCACAGTCAAAATCTGGAAAAACATCGGGATGACTGTCCGCGACCGTTCGGGTAAATTCATTATGGTTGATGATCCCGGACTTGATCCGGTAATCAATTTCATCAAGAGCAAAGGGTTTCCCATAACCGGTCATCTCGGTGAACCCCGCAACTGCTGGCTCCCGCTCGACAAAATGACAGTGAGAAGTGACTCAAACTACTTTGCCCGCAACCCGCAGTATCATATGTATCTCCACCCTGATTACCCATCGTATGAAGACCAGATTAATGCACGTGACCGAATGCTTGAGAAACACCCCGACCTGACTTTTATCGGATGCCACCTCGGTAGCCTCGAATGGAACGTTGATTCACTCGCAAAACGACTCGATAAGTACCCTAACATGGCAGTTGACATGTCGGCAAGAATATGCCATCTTCAATACCAGTCGCTTACAAACAGAAAGAAGGTCAGGGATTTCTGTATAAAATACCAGGACAGGCTTCTATACGGAACCGATGTCGGTTACAGCGGAGGCAATAACCCTGAAGCCTTTAAAAAACGAATGCACGAAACATGGATTGACGACTGGAAATACTTTACAAGCAGTCTGTTAATGACTTCCGACAAATTTAAAGGTGAATTTGCAGGGCTTAAACTCCCCAGAAAAGTGGTTGATAAAATCTATTACCATAATGCGGTGAAGTGGTATAAGCTTAAGATATGAACCGGGTTCTATGGTTCGAGATATACATTATTTTTAAGAAGAGCATCCTGCAACTCATTATAAGGCAGATCCCGTGTTCCGCATTTTCTGGCGGCACATAATGCCGCAGCAGTGCCCGCAGCCTGACCCTGTCCCATACAGCACACCGTATTTCTCGTTGACATGTGAGCCTGAAAATCGGTAGTGATAAGCATACCTGCCGCAAGCAGGTTTTCTATGCCTTTTACTATTAATGCCTTATACGGAATACCATAGGTGCCTCCGTTTTTTACCTGATAACGCGGTGCTGAATCATGAAAACCATATACCATTATATCATCATCAAAATGCCTGCCTTCAATCACATCCTGAAGGGTAATGTCATAATCACATATTATTGTCCTTCCACGCCTGATGTTTAGCGTCGGACTGGTTCTTGCTATAAAAGCATTTTCGCATCCGGGCAGGTACTTCCTGAAAAGTTCGAGGGTTTTGTACTGGTTCTGCCTGATAATAAGCTCTGCTCTGGTCACTTCGTCACGGTTGGTCGGACTAACCGGGAGCTTGTAGTTTACTTTAATGAACATAAGATAGTTATCATGAACGGTGGTCGTTATCAAACCTGACCCCAGCTTAACGATTCCGTCAACAAATTCATCAGGCAGTTTACCTCTTATGGTGTAACCGCTTTCGCTCCCGAGCCTGATAATCTGCCCTTCTTTTCCATCGCGCAAACCAAAGGCCAGGTCACCAACTGCATTGTTTTTTGTCAGATAAGTAAAAAGTTTTTCGATGTTTACATTGCCAAGTCCCATACTGTTGCATACAGGATGGTCGTTAAGCTCAATGTATTCGGCACCTGCGTAGGCTGAAAGATCACCATAGGCGGTGCAGTCAATAAAGCATTTTGCTCTGAAATATTCCCTGCCCTTTCTGCTCTGGGTAATCACTCCCTCAATCATTGATTTTTTCCTTACTGCTCCTGCCACCAGCGTACTGGTAAAAATATTTACACCTGATTCGGCAAGCATTTCAAAAACAATGAGTTTGTATAGCTCAGTGTCTATTGCGGTGCATGCAGAGTCATAATCATATCTGGTTGCCATTTCAGAATGGCCTGTAGTCCCTCCGACAGTTAAAAGCCTGTCAATTATCTCCTGTGCGATACCCTTTACCACCTGACGCTTCTTTACGCCGGGAAAAGCTTTCCAGAGGTTGAAAAAGCTGTGAAGTGCTGTTCCTCCTTCAACCACTGTGCCTCCGGGATAACCTTTCGCCTCAATCAGGGCGGTTCTGGCTCCCTGCCGGGCCGAGGCAATTGCAGCAACAGCACCTGCAGTGCCGCCGCCGGCAACAACCACATCAAAATCCCTCGTCGGAAGTCTCTTTACGTCTTCCGAAGTATATTGAGTTTCGCCCGCGAATAATCCTGAAGAATTGCCTATTGCCGGAATTATTGCCCCGGCCATAAGTGCGTTTTTTGAAAATTTTCTGCGGTTCATTCTTGTTCTTTTTATAAATTTATCCAATTAAAGTTAATAACAACTGCGAATTTCAGACCAGGAATAAAGAAAATTTTATTTTTACTGACTGTTTATGCTTTGCGATATAATATCTTATATGCTGAAAAATTTTGCTTAAAAGGAAATATGACCTTGCTGTCTGAATCAAGTTAAGACGGTAAAATCGGGTTTACTGTGAAAAAAGAAAATTATTTGAAAACTTTTTAATTTAACTTTCAGTCAAATTATTTTATATGAAAATAATCCTTTTTTCATGTGCAATCTGTTTGTGTTTTACTCCATACGGGGTGACACAACCGGTAAAAAAATCCGCGGAAAATATTCCGGTATATAATGTAAAGAATTATGGAGTAAAAGGTGACGGAAAACAGCTTGATTCTCCTGCAATAAATAAAGCCATAGAAGCCGCGGCAAAAGCAGGCGGAGGAACAGTGTATTTTCCGGCCGGAACCTATCTTTCGGGTTCAATCCGCCTGAAAAGTAACATTGCTTTGTATCTTGATGAGGGAGCTGTAATTGTGGCAATTCAGGATACTTCTGCCTACGATAAGGCTGAGCCTAACGAATGGGGCGATAAATACCAATATCAGGATTTCGGCCACAGTCACTGGCACAACAGTCTTATATGGGGCGAAAATCTTGAAAATATTTCTATTATCGGCCCTGGGCTTATTTATGGAAAAGGCCTTACACGTTTCCTGCCCCAGGACAAGCTTCCCAATTCACTGGGCAATAAAGCTATAGCACTTAAAAACTGTAATAATGTAATCCTGAGGGATATTTCAATTCTTCATGGAGGACATTTTGCCATTCTGGCGACCGGTGTAAACAATCTTACCATAGATAACCTCAAAATTGATACTAATCGTGACGGAATAGATATTGACTGCTGCAGTAATGTCAGGATAATAAATTGCTATGTTAATTCCCCATGGGACGATGCCATCTGCCTGAAGAGTTCATTCGGACTCGGCTATGCACGTCCAACTGAAAATGTTACAATTTCCAATTGCTGGGTATCGGGAGGATTTGAGGAAGGCACGTTACTCGATGGTACTTACAAGCCCATTGGCCAGGGTTACAGGGCTAACTTTACCGGACGTATAAAATTCGGGACAGAATCGAACGGCGGCTTTAAAAATATAACTATTGCAAACTGTATTTTCGAGAGCTGCCAGGGTATTGCCCTCGAAACCGTTGATGGAGCATTACTTGAAGATGTAACCATAACCAACATAACGATGCGCAATATAATCAGTGCACCTGTATTTCTTCGTCTTGGAAGCCGCATGCGTGGGCCGGAAGGAGTACCTGTTGGAAAACTCAGGAGAGTGATCATAAGCAACCTGGTGGCATATAATACCCGCCCTTCTTATTGTTCAATCATCAGTGGTATACCCGGACACGATATAGAAAACGTCCAGTTAAGCAATATCCAGATATATTGTACAGGCGGTGGTACAAAAGAGATGGCTGCAAAAGAACCTCCGGAGCGCGAAAATGCTTACCCCGAACCCGGAATGTTTGGCTCGACTCCAGCTTATGGATTTTATGTGAGGCACGTAAACGGAATTGTATTCGATAACGTACAGATAAGTTATGATGGCGAGGAAGCCCGACCGGCATTTTATCTTAACGATGTGAAAAATGCTGAATTCCTGCATGTAAAAGCTAAGCGACAGGATGGCGTTCCGGAATTTGTTCTCAGAAATATATCAGATTTCCGGACACATCATACCACTTCAGTGCCCGATACTTTAATACAGAAGACTGAAAAATCAGAACTTTGAAAAACTAAAAATATAGTCTTATGAAAACAGTTAAAATATTGTTTTTGTGTTTACTGTGCAACATGCCGCTCTTTTCCCAGCTGCCCCATCTCGAAAAGAGAGGAAATGTTACACAGTTAATAGTTCATGGAAAACCTTTCCTGATGCTTGCAGGAGAAGTAAACAATTCATCCGGTTCCAACATTGAACACATGGAAAAAACCATGAAGGCATGGAAGGAATGCAACTTCAATTCCGTACTGGTTTCTGTTTCGTGGGAGATTATTGAACCGCAGGAGGGATTTTTTGATTTTTCTTCGGTTGACGAACTGTTAAGGGCTGCCCGGGCCAATGATCTCAAATTAGGATTACTTTGGTTTGCCTCGTGGAAAAATGGTCTTTCGCCTTATGCTCCGATATGGGTACTTGGCGACACTAAACGCTTTGAAAGGGTGAAAGATGAGAAAGGCCAGAATACGCGCACCCTGAGCCCGCTCTGCACTGCAACAAGAGATGCGGATGCAAAAGCTTTTGCTGCCCTTATGAAACATCTTGCACAGGTTGACGGAAAAGAAAATACCGTTATTGTTGTCCAGATAGAAAATGAAGTGGGCGTTCTGAGGCAGACACGCGACTTCAGCCCGGCAGCAAATAAACTAATTAACTCACAGGTTCCGGAAGACCTTATAAAATACATGATTAAAAACAGGCAGAATCTTGAACCGGAACTGAAAACAGCATGGGAGCAGAACAGCTCAAAGACAAAGGGTACGTGGAACGAGGTGTTTGGACCCGGAGAATATACCGATATGTTTTTTATGGCATGGCAATATGCAAAGTACATCAACACAGTGGCTGAGGCAGGCAAAAGGGAACATAATATTCCGGTGTATGTTAATTGCTGGATGTCAGGATCGAGGCCCAATATCGGAAAGCCGGGAAATTTTCCGAGCGGAGGACCTGTCCTTTCCGTGATGGATATCTGGAAAGCAGGAGCACCCTCTGTTGATATAATCGCTCCTGATATCTACGGCGCAGATTTTAAAGTCCAGTGCCACAATTTTCACAGAGCCGACAACCCGCTTTTCATACCCGAAACAAGAGCTATTGAAGGAGCAGCCACATGGGCTTTTGCCGAACATGATGCAATATGTTTTTCACCCTTCGGTATTGATACCAGACCTGAATCAATGGCAGAAGAATATAAATTTCTTAACCAGCTTATGCCGGTTATAACACAGTATCAGGGTACAGGCAGAATGGCAGGAATGTATCTGCAGAGCGGCGATACAGCAAAAAATTATGAGTATCAGTTAAACAATGATGTAAAAGTCATTATCAGTCATCAACAACTAGCAAGAAGAGAGGTATCACCGAACTCTTCAGGAACCGGAGGCTCTGCAACAGCTCAACCGCAAGGGCAAATTCCCGAACCAGGTTCATATGGACTTTATATTAAAACCGGAGACAATGAATTCATTGTGGCAGGAAATAATCTTTCAGTTACAGCTCTTTCAACAAACCCGAAAAAGGAAGTGTGGCTTAAAGATGCATGGGAAGGGACATATGAAAACGGAGTATGGAAACCAATTGTCCTGCTTAACGGTGACGAAGCCGGATTCCTTAGAGGAGATAATCCATCATACACCATTAGAGCATATAAGAGCAGCCCTTCTAAACCCACTGTTGTTAAATTTAAAACCGTGGTTTATGACAGATAAAAATATTACTAAAAAATTAGTTACATACTGACAGAACTATAATCTCATTTATTTTTTATTTTTGAGAAGAATATTGCATAATTTCCTTTTTTACCATTGCAATGATAACTTTTACAATTTGCATAATCTTCCTTCTTTCAGGTTATTTCTTCTATTCCAGGTTTATTGAAAGAATTGCCGGCGCTGATTCTGAACGTCAGACACCCGCATATAAAATGAACGACGGTGTGGATTACGTTCCTATGCCATGGTGGAAGGTCTATCTTATTCAGTTTCTGAATATAGCAGGTCTTGGGCCAATTTTCGGAGCCATTGCCGGAGCCATGTGGGGACCTGTGGCATACCTCTGGATTATACTCGGTTCTGTTTTTGCAGGCGCAGTTCATGATTATTTCTCCGGAATGCTTTCAATTTACCATAACGGGCTGAGCATAACTGAAATAGTCGGAATATACCTTGGTAACGGTGTGAAACAGTTTATGCGTGGTTTTACCGTTATTCTCATGGTTCTCGTAGGTGCAGTGTTTGTACTTGGTCCAGCCGGAATTCTTGCCGGTCTCACTCCGAACTTTCTGTCGTTAACCTTCTGGATATGTGTGGTTTTCCTTTATTATGCACTGGCAACACTGCTCCCCATCGACAAAATAATAGGCCGTATCTATCCGGTATTTGGCTTTGCACTCATTTTTATGGCCATCGGATTGATAACAGCACTTCTGGTAAAGGGATATCATATACCTGAACTCACTACGTCAACGCTAAGAAATTTCCATATTGACTCCGAAAAGTTCCCAATCTTCCCGATGATGTTTATTACCATAGCATGCGGAGCAATATCAGGTTTTCATTCCACACAGTCTCCCCTTATGGCAAGGTGCATAACAAATGAAAAACTTGGCAGAAGAGTATTTTATGGAGCTATGATTTCTGAAGCCGTGGTTGCACTGATCTGGGCAACAATAGGAATGAGTTTTTACGGAGGAATAAGGGAACTTAATGATGTAATGACAGCAAACAAAGGCAATGCAGCGGTACTTGTAAATGAGATATCCAACTCTCTGCTTGGTAAGTTCGGCGGTTTTCTTGCCTTACTCGGCGTGGTTGCTGCACCAATAACCTCCGGCGATACAGCCTTCAGAAGCGCAAGACTGATTGTGGCAGACTTTCTTAAATTTAAACAGGGGCCCGTCAGAAACCGTCTCCTCATCAGTATCCCGTTATTCCTTGCAGGATTCCTTATTATGAAAATCGACTTCAGTATAATATGGAGATACTTTGCATGGTCTAACCAGACCCTTGCAATGATTGTCCTGTGGGCTATTACAGCATACCTTGTCAGGGAAAATAAACTTTACTGGATCACTTTAATACCGGCACTCTTTATGACTGAAGTCTCCGCCACTTATATTATGATTGCACCTGAAGGCTTTGCACTCCCCGGAAAAATAGCCTATCCGGCAGGTGCAGCGGTAACTGCGGCATTGACGGGTGTGTTTTTATTTTACATTTATCAACTGAAAAAAAAGACATTTAAGATTAAGGTTAATTGATATCGTTTAATATGTAAATATTTATCTATGAACAACAGAAGAGACTTTCTTAAAAAAGCAGCAGCAGGAAGTATGGCAGCAATAAGCATTCCAAAAGTTTTATACGAATTTCCGGCTTCATCAAACCAGAAGAAAATAAAACTGGAGAAGAATAATATTATTCTTTTTCAGGGAGATTCAATTACCGATGCCGGCAGAAACAAGCAGAATGAAGGATTCAATAACCCTTCATCGTTAGGTTCAGGTTATGCTTTTCTTATAAGTGCGACACTCCTTGAAAAATATGCTTCCTTTGAACTGAAAATTTACAACAGGGGTATTTCAGGAAACAAAGTATTTCAGCTTGCTGATCGCTGGGACAAAGACTGCCTTGATCTCAAGCCGGATGTTCTGAGCATACTTATAGGTGTCAATGATATCTGGCATACTTTGAATGGACAGTATAATGGTACTGTGGAAAAATACCGAAATGATTATATTGCTCTTCTCGAACGTACAAAAGCCGCTTTACCCTCGGTTAAGCTTATTATATGTGAACCCTTTGCTGTACCCGGAGTAAAGGCCGTTGACAACAGGTGGTATCCCGAATTTTATGAATATCAGAAAGCGGCAAGGGAAATTGCGGAACGTTTCGGCGCGGTGTTTGTTCCCTTCCAGAAAGTTTTCGATGAGGCACAGAAACGTGCCCCAGGTTCATACTGGACCGGCGATGGCGTGCATCCATCACTCGCAGGTGCACAACTGATGGCACAGGCATGGCTTAAATATGTGTTATAAAAATATATCTCGGTCTTTTGCCATTATAGAAATCCGGTAAAATGAAATTCTCATCTGGAATATCCTTTGTTATATTATTCTGTTCGCTTTGCGGACATCTGTCTTATTCACAGGAAGAATATAATGTTATTAAAAATAACTGGCTGAAATATACTGATGCATCTGATTTTCTGTATCATCATCTTGCAGATGAAGCCATTACAATGCTTGGAAAAAGAACCTGCGAAACTGATACAATAAGTTCTCTTTCATCCTGGCAGGCAAGACAAAAATTTATTAAAGAAACACTTTTGAAAATTGCAGGACCTTTCCCTGAAAAAACACCTCTAAACCCAAAAACGACCAGGATAATTGAAAAACCCGGATTCAGAATAGAACACATAGTTTTTGAATCACAGCCCGGATTTTTTGTGACATCATCTCTGTATATCCCTGATGGAATTAAGAAGGGAGAGAAATTACCTGCAGTAATTTATTGCAGCGGCCACTCAGCAGAAGGATACAGAAGTGCTGTCTACCAGCACATAATCCAGAATCTGGTAAAAAAAAGGTTTATAGTGTTTGCTTTTGATCCGGTAGGGCAGGGTGAGCGTCTGGAGTATTTCGACAGGTCAACGGGGAAATCCCTGGTAGGAGGCCCCACACACCAGCACTCCTATCCGGGTTCACAGGCACTGCTGACCGGAACTTCACAGGCTGCTTACATGATATGGGACGGAATAAGAGCCATTGATTACCTGATAACGAGGAGAGAAGTTGATCCTTCCCGCATTGGAATTACCGGAAGATCGGGAGGAGGAACACAGTCGGCCTATATAGCTGCTGTTGATGAAAGAATTTATGCCGCTGCTCCCGAAAACTATATAACAAATTTTACCCGTCTGCTGGAATCAATTGGCCCGCAGGACGCTGAACAAAATATCCCCGGATTTATCGCATCAGGCCTTGATCACGCCGACTTTCTTATCGTACGGGCACCCAAACCTGCTTTAATGATTACCACAACAAGGGATATGTTCAGCATTCAGGGAGCTATAGAGACAGAGAAGGAAATAAGACGGATTTATAAGGCATATAATGCAGAAAAGAATTTTTCAAGAGCAGAAGATGATACTACCCATGCTTCAACCGTTAAAAACCGTGAGGTACTCTATGCCTTCTTCGGTAAATTTCTGAATAATCCTTGCAATACTTCTGATGAAGAGACTATCCGCCTTACACCTGAGGAACTGAGGGTTACATCAAAGGGGCAGGTCTTGCTTGATTTCGGGGGCGAAACGGTCTTTACCCTTAACCTGAAGAGGGGTGAAGAACTTGAGAAAAAACTTGATAGTCAAAGAAACGGAACAGAAGAATATTTCCAAAAAACAGTCAACGCTGCCAGAAGGCTTTCAGGTTTCAGGGAACCTGAAATTGAAGAAGGACCTGTATTTACAGGCCGTTTCAGAAAAAGCGGATATTCAGTTGAAAAGTATTACATGAAAGGTGAAGGGAATTACGTGATACCTTTTATACTTTTTATACCTGAAAAACAATCAGGTAAATATCTGATATATCTTCATCCCGCAGGAAAATCGGCAGAGGCTGGAGCAGGAAAGGAAATAGAAAGAATTGTTTTAAACGGTATAACAGTTCTTGCACCCGACCTTCCCGGTACAGGAGAGACAGGACCGGGTGCACTTCGCGGTGATGCATATTTCGAAGGAGTTTCCCATAACCTTCTGTACGCCTCCCTGCTGACTGGCAGAAGTATCACAGGTATCTATGCAGGCGATATAATCCGGCTCGCAAAGTTTATAAAAGAAAGGGATAAAAATGCAGAAATTAACGGTATGGCAAAAGGATATCTGGCACCTGCACTTATTCACGCTGCAGCCTTTTCGCCCTTGTTCGAAGGAGTCGCTTTAATTAATCCTTATATTTCATACTTTTCACTCATAAAAGAGAGAATGTATAATCCTCTTTTTATGATTACCGCCGTACCCGGTGCTCTGGAAGAATATGACCTGCCCGACCTTGCAGGAGCCCTTGCTCCGCGAAAACTCTTAATCGCAGGAGCTACCGATGGAAAAGGTACAGCTGATGACATTGCAGTAATAAATAAAGGAGTTTCAATAATAAAATCAGCCTACGAAAGGAAAAACGCTGACAGGAATTTTCAAGTAATTCATGAATTAAACAGTATGATAATAGTCAATAACTTGATAAACTGTCTGATGAAAGACTGATTAAAATTCTGTGTTTTCCACATGGTAAATTATTCTTTGAAAGATTTTTTGTTATTTTTAGTAGTTAAAAATCATCCGGAGTAATTCATTTTATATGACTTTTAAGAGAACTCAGAAAAGGCGAGAATTTTTAAGGAACACGGCGTTCGGAACCATTGGGCTGACATTCATTTCCGGCAGGGCTTTGCCAGATTACAAAATGAATCCTGATGTGAAAAAAGTTGGTATCATAGGTCTGGATACTTCACACAGCATTGCATTTACGAGAATGCTTAACAATCCTGATCCCGACCCGCGCTTTAAGGGTTACCGTATAGTTGCTGCTTATCCCAGAGGAAGCAGCGATATCAAATCGAGTGTTGACAGAATACCCGGTTACACAGAAGAGGTAAAAAAATATGGGGTTCAGATAGTTGAATCAATAGAAGAACTTCTTTCGCTTGTTGATTTCGTTCTGCTCGAGACTAATGACGGTCGTCTGCATCTCGAGCAGGCAGTGCCCGTGATGAGGTCGGGGAAAAGATTGTTTATTGACAAACCGATAGCTGCATCACTTTCGGATGTCATTGCAATATTCAGGTTGTCAGAGATATATAATGTGCCATTATTTTCCTCATCGTCGCTGCGGTATATACCTGGGGTGGATGAAATTGAAAAGGGCGGAATTGGCAAAGTCACCGGTGCCTTCACGTATAGTCCTGCAACACTTGAAAAAACGCATCCTGATCTGTTCTGGTACGGAGTGCACGGGGTAGAGATTCTTTTTACGGTAATGGGTACAGGATGTATCAGTGTGAGCCGTATATTTACAGATGGAACGGATATTGTAACCGGTGTATGGAATGACAATCGCACCGGAACATTCAGGGGCATAAGAACGGGCAAAGCAGATTATGGTGGTACGGTGTTCGGGGAAAAAGGAATACTGGTTCTGGGCAAATACAGCGGTTATGAGCCGTTACTGATTGAAATAGTTAATTTTTTTGAAACAGGGAAATTACCTGTTAAGCCTGAGGAAACAATAGAGATTTTTGCTTTTATGACGGCTGCCGATGAAAGCAAAAAAGCAGGAGGAAAACCGGTTATGATTGAGGAAGTAATGAAAAAAGCGAAAAAAGAAGCAGAAAAATCAGTTTTGAAATACACAAGACAATAAAATAACCTGAAGTTTAACCTAAAAAGTTTTTAACGATGACCAAGAGAAGAGAATTTATCAAAAAGAGTGTTCTGGGAACAGCCGGAATCGCCATTGGCGGGATGGGATTCAGCCGAAGTACTTACAATTCCATTATCGGTGCAAACGATCGTATAACAGTTGCTGTTATTGGTATCCGGGGTCAGGGGGGGACACATATCAACAGTTTCCTCAGGCTCAAGGATAGCAAAAATGTCAGGCTCAAAACCATTTGCGATGTAGATGAAGCTACATGGCCTCAGCGGATAAAGACTATCCAGGAAGCAAATGGCACGCCTCCGGTTACCGAGTGGGATATGCGTCGGGTATTTGAAGACAAGGAGATAGATGCTGTTTCGTTTGCAACACCAAATTTCTGGCATGCACTTGGAACTATCTGGGCATGTCAGGCCGGCAAGCATGTTTATGTTGAGAAACCTTCAACTCATTGCGTGTGGGAAGGCCGTAAGATGGTTGAAGCAGCACGGAAATACAACGTGAGGGTGCAGGTGGGCTTCCAGAACAGATCTATAGCAAACGTCATTCAGGCAATCAAGTTTCTGCACGATGGCGGAATAGGCGATGTGTTTATGGCAAAGGGTTTGTGCTATAAACCACGCGACTCTTTCGGGATAGCACGCGACAGTGAACCACCTGCCTCATTGCATTATGACATGTGGCTTGGACCATGCCAGTGGCAACCATACAATGAAAAGAAAGTACACTATAACTGGCACTGGCACTGGGCAACAGGTGGAGGCGATACAGCAAACCAGGGACCACATCAGTTCGACATAGCACGCTGGGGACTGAACAAGAATGAACACCCTGTCTATATTTATTCAATGGGCGGTTTATTCGGAATCGATCCTAAAGAATGCTCGCAGGAGACTCCAAACACACAAACTTCACTGTTTAAATACAAAGACGGTAAAATCCTTGAATTTGAAACCCGGGGAAGATATACTAACAGTGAAGCACCACTCGATGTAAGAATCGGAAACATATTCTATGGCACAGAAGGATGGCTCGAAATTAACGGAAGTCAGTGGAGGGCATACCGCCAGCGCGAAGAAAAACCTTTTGCAGGATCAGGTATGGGTGAAAAGGTTACTGATGTTATGGCACCTCCGGGAGGCGGTAGCCATTACGGAAATTTCATTGATGCCATCAGGGAAGGCAAAAACGAGGCCCTTAACTGCGATATCTACGAAGGTTATATGTCGTCAGTCCTGCCAGCCCTCGCAAATATTTCATATCGCCTCGGCCGACAGCTTATCTTCGACGGTGAAAAAGAAAAATTCGTTAATGACAAGGAAGCTGATAAGATGCTTACCCGTGTATACAGAAAACCTTACGTTGTGCCTGAACAGGTATAATGTTGTCGAAAATAAATATAAGGGAGCTGAAGGTAATTTCACTTCAGCTTCCCTTATTGTTAAAATGAAATATAATTATGAAAACCTTATCTGTTTACTTCACAATATCACTCTGGCTGCTTGTTTTATGTTGTAATGGCCAGAGTGTCAGACAGTCGGGTATTGATTTTGTTGTGAAGGAGAATGAAAGAAAAGTTGATGTTTTTGCTGAAGATAAACTGCTTACATCCTATTGCTGGCCCGAAAATGTTTATAAACCGATACTTTATCCCCTGTACTCAGCCGGTGGTTCGGAGATAACCAGAGGTTTTCCGCTCCGCCCAAGGGAAGGGGAGAGAAATGATCATATACATCAGGTTGGCTTATGGCTAAATTACGGAAACGTAAATGGTTATGATTTCTGGGGTAATGGCTCGAGAGGCTATAAAGAACCCAGGGGCGGCGAAATAAAACATATCAGCCTTATAAAGGCCGAAGGAGGTAAACAGGAAGGGGTTCTGGGCTATAAAGCTTCATGGCTGATACCTTCAGGCTATGAAATACTTTCAGAAACAACGGAATATCATTTTATGGTCCTGGGCAATCTGCGCATAATAGACCGGATTACCACCCTTGCTGCAAATGATTCCTCTGTTTCTTTCCCCGATACCAAGGAGGGGATGTTTGGTATCAGAGTTGCAAGACAGCTTGAATTACCTCTTAATGAAATGATTCAGGTACTGGATGCTTCCGGTAAGCCTTCAGAAAAGAAAATAAGAGCTTCCGAGGGTGCAACGGGAAATTACAGGGGAAGCAACGGAATCTCTGGTGAAGGTGTATGGGGTACGCGTGCAGGCTGGATGCATCTTTATGGAAATATCGGAGAAGAGAAAATTTCACTCGTAATTTGCGACCACCCCCGCAATCCCGGCTTCCCGACTTATTGGCATGCAAGAGGATATGGTCTGTTTGCCGCAAATCCCTTTGGATGGAAAGATTTTACGGGTGGTAAAGAACAATTAAATTTTTCAATGAAACCGCATCAGCAGATTACTTTCAGATACCGTGTTATAATAGGCTCAGGAAATCATCTGAGCGATGAAGAAATAAACAGGCTTGCAGAGGATTTTTACAGAAAATATTTTTAAGCATTATTAACGGCAATATTTAACAGAAAAATCAGAAAGGATAATCCACTCAATTTAATTTAAAACAACTTAACTAAAATGAAAAATAACATTTCCCGACGTCAGTTTGTGCAGATAAGTTTTGGTGCCGGTATATCAATGGCCTTATTTAAAAATTTCCCTGACCAGTACAAATTAATGCAGGGAGGAATGAAATTAGGGTTTGTTACCTACCAGTGGGGCCGCGACTGGGACCTTCCCACACTGATTGCCAATTGCGAAAAGACAGGCTATTATGGTGTTGAACTCAGGACACAGCATGCTCATAAGGTTGAGATAGATCTTACCCCTGCCCAGCGTGCAGAGGTGAAAAAGCGCTTCGCCGACAGCCCTGTCAAATGCCTTGGCTACGGCTCAAACTTCGAATACCACAGCCCCGACCTAAAAGAGGTCAGAAAAAACATTGACCAGACAAAGGAATACATCAAATTATGTCATGATATAGGTGCTACCGGCATAAAGGTAAAACCAAACTATCTGCCTCCTGAAGTGCCGAAAGAGAAAACCATAGCACAGATTGCCGCCTCATTGAACGAATGCGGAAAATTTGCACAGGATTACGGCCAGCTGGTTAGGGTAGAAGTTCATGGAACATATACTCAGGAAATTCCCAACATGAAAGCAATATTCGAACAGGTAACAGAAAAGAATGTGGTTATCTGCTGGAATTGCAATGATCAGGACCTCCTTCCTCCGGGACTTGAAGCAAACTTTAACTCAGTAAAAAAATGGTTTGGTGATACAGTTCATATAAGAGAACTTAATGTGGGCAATTATCCTTATCAGCAACTCTTTGATCTTTTCACCGGCATAAAATATGACGGCTGGATTTTGCTTGAAGCACGCACTGAACCTGCCGACAGAATAGCCGCAATGATAGAGCAGAAGGAAATTTTCAACCGAATGATTGAAAATTCCAGAAAAAAATTTTCGTAGAAATATTACGGGTTAAGCTCTACCAGCCGGGCGTAAAATTGATGCCGAATGAGCCATTGAAAAATCCCGTACCGGGTCTGACCGGTACAGCATAAAACGGTTCAAGTACAAGATAGCCGAACAGGTTAATTCTGAACGATAGGCCATAACTGAATACGGGGACCCTTTCATCCGGTCCAGGATTAAACCAGTCGTTACCCAGTCTTGTACCTTTGCTGAGTGCAAGTCCTCCATCTGCAAAAAGATTGAAATCGGTCATAAACAAATCTGACTTAATCAGCGAAGCTTTTTTAGGACCTGTAAAGGGAATCCTCAATTCGGCATTTGCAATGAAAATTTTACTTCCGAAGAAATTATTCAAACTGATACCCTCACCTGTAAATTCTGCATTACTCCAGTAGCTATCTACTCTTTGATATCCCCTTATCAACCATGGATATCCTATGTACAACGGAGTAACCCTGTCAGTTTCTGAATCGCTTCCCCATCTTCCTAAATTATACGACCTGAATGCAAGTGTAAATGGCCTTAGATAGAAATATTTACGATAGTCAGCCAGCGTAGTGTAAAAATTTACAACTCCGAAATATTTTCCGGCTTCAAATCTGTATCTTTCTCCTCTTACCGGACCTGTGGTACCCATTATACTGTTATCCATAACATAAGCACCGCTGATAAGTTCCAGTAGAAAACCATCAGGTGCATCAAGTTTTTTGCGTCCGGTTCCTATGGGAATGCCAAACATATCATAATATGTTTTATACTGGTCGAACCTGTAACTGTAACCTGAAACCATGCCCGAAACCTCGAATCTTCTGGTCTGCGACAGCGGGTAATATGCAAAAAGAGTGATATTATCCTCAAACATTCTCAAATAATTAAGATTTATGGTATTGACCAGGTACGGTTCGCCATTTTTTCTGTAAAGAGTGTCAATACCTGCTGACATAAACCCGTAGTAATTAGGTATATGTGATAAGGATGCACCCCATTTAATTTTTTTCTTCTGATTAAGGTAGGAAACCACTCCGCCAAAATCGTAAATCTCTCCATTCAGTGACAGGGAAGTAAAAACCTGGTTATCGCCTGCCATGTCTCCAAATATTGCACTTATGCTGCCTTCCATCCCTGTTCCAATAGGGCCTCCGGTAGTCACTCCGATAGTTCCGTTTGTGATGTAGTCGAGCTTGAATTTCGGTTTGTAGGGAATAGTTTTGTATTCTTCAGGTTTTACGTCTGCGAAATAATTATACGGAGAGAAAAGAATAGTGTCAACAAGATTCTGGGCCAGATGTTTAAAGGGAGGCAGGGTGCCTGCCGTAAAATCAATGTCGTTTTTTTCAACCCTCATTGAATCAAACTCATCCGGTTGAGCAATGTAAACTGAATAACTTCTTTCAGAATAGTATGAATAAACAATGTCGCCTGTTTCACGGGCTACCGAAATGGCAGGTGCCTGAAAAGTAATGCCGGAAATACCTCTCATGTATCTTGTTAGCTGCACGATTCTGTCTTCCTCCAGGTTGTATTTATACAGGTTACGGAATCCATCCCTGTCAGAAAGGAAATATATTTCCCTGCCATTTTTTGAGAAAACAGGGTTCATGTTACTGGCGCCCGTGAAAAGTTCGAGAAGCCTGTCGTCTGAAGGATTGCTGATATTTACTATTCCTATATTGTAAAAAGTATGTCTGAAAGTATGAGTTTGTCCGGGCATGGGCCTGTCGGTTACATAAGCAATATATTTACCATCGGGCGACCACGAAGGCTGAAGATTTCCGTAAACATCGAAAGTCAGTTGCCTGACTATTTCATTATTTGTGTCGTAAAGGTATATGTCAGAGACACCGTTTTTCATACCCGTCACCGCAATATATCTGCCGTCGGGAGACCATGCCGGATTTGTGAAAGCAGGTAACCCTGTAAGGGATGTTTCTTTAATTATCCTCATCCGTTTTATGTCAAAAATTATAAGTTTATTCCTGCCTTCGGAGAATACCACGAATGCAAACTTCCCGTCGGGTGACCAGGTTCCGGACGATTCAAGATAGTTTAATGCATCAATGTCACTTCTGTTTATTCGGTTCGACAATTTTTTTATAATTTTTCCCGTCGAGGCATCGGCAAGAAAAAGATCGAGATCGTAAACATCTCTTTCAGAAATAAATACAATATATTTTCCATCGGGACTGACTGAAGGTGAAAGGTTCATTGTACCGGCATTCTTACTGAACAGAATTTTTCTGCCTGTAATTCTGTCAGTTGTGTCTGTTAAAACTGACTTATAGGCATTTTTAAGTGCCAGGTTCCATAAACCGGATATATTTCTGTCGTCGAATCCGAGAATTTTCTGAAAAGCTTCCTCATAGCCGTGCATTGCTGTCTCCCTGAAGAGTTTTATTATTGTCGAATCGCCCCATGTTTTGCCTATGAAAGCCATAACAGAATGCCCATATCTGTAAGGAAAGTATTTATTGCTTTTTGTGAGGTCTTTCAAGGTGGGAATATCGTTTGAAAGAACAGCATCTCTCATCCACATGGCGGTGTGGGGGTCGATGCTTCCGAGTGAGAAATATTCAGCCATCCCTTCAACCATCCAGAGAGGAATGTTACTGACATTTGTAAGTCTGAGGGAATCGCCGGTTGTAAGCATATTGTACTGGAAAGCATGGACCAATTCATGACCCAGGACGTGGTCAGTCTGTGGAAAAGAGTAAGTTAGGGGCATCACTACTCTTTTTTTCAGGGCTTCAGTAACACCGCCCGTACTTTCACTGAGCAGGTCTGAAACTGTTGAGGTTTGCTGGAATTCAGCATGGTTTTCGTAGATAAACAAAGGATTGTGCTCTTTAATTGTATCTCTGAAAATCAACTGGTGCTGTCTGTACCATGCTTCACTCCGTCCTGCAAGCAGATTCAGAACCGAATCGTTTGTCAGATAATGATAAATTTCAAATGATGGAGTCTGGTAAACACTGTAATTAAAGACCCTGTAGGATGGTTTTGTGCGTCCGAAGTACTGGGCTTCTGCAATGTGGTTAAATGCAGTAAAAAGCAGAAGTGCCAATATGTTTAATTTAAGGTATTTCCTTATATTTATTACTATTGTTCTCATAATGACCTCCTTACATTATTATGAACAATCTGGTAATTTATAATATTAATTGTGTTTCAGGGACATTTTTATAATAGCTGAAAATAATTTATGCCGGTTTCTATATTTCAAATTCAATGCCAGAATGATCAGAAAAAACCGGACGACAGGCTGGAATGTTTTTAATGTTTTTTATGGCAGGGTAAGGAGAAAAAACAGGTTGTAATTATATTATGTTGCGGATATATTATTTTGAAATTTTTACTATTTGAAAATATTTATTATTTGAAAAAAATTTTTATTTGAAATAAATTTTTATTTCATAAGAATTTCTATTTGAAAAAAAATTCTATATGATAAAAATATTTATTTGATAAAAATTCTTAACTGATAAAAATTATTAATTAGAAATTTTTATTAATTGATAATAATTTTTATTTTGTAAACTTAACTATACTGTGAAACTGTGATAAGAACACTGCCTGATTCCTGCCCAGCTTTATCCGGCACCTCTTATTATAATCTATTCTGATGATAATCCATTCTTTAACGCTTTCTTTTGTAATAACTCAAATCCTGTAGTATCAAAATAAAAATAGTGTTGACCCGCTATCCATTTGACCACTAATTATTAAATTGCTTTTGTGATTTTGACTCTTGAGTCTTGAAATAAACTGTAAGAAAAATAAAGCCTGGAATGAAAATATCTTTCATACACATATATTTCATAACACTCTGGATGATAATAGGTTCAGGATGTGCTAACGAACCGGGAAGCACATTCTACCTTAGTTCCAAAGGTGATGATAGTTTTGATGGTTCACTGGAAAAACCATGGAAAACCATTGAACGCCTTAATAAAGAACCATTAAAACCTGGTGACAGAATCTGTTTCGAGGGTGGAACTCTTTTCCCGGGAACAATTTTAATTGATAGTATTGATATTTCATTATCTCCTGAAAAATTTATAATCTGCTCGTATGGAAAAGGAAAAGCAATTATAGATGGAGGAGATAAACCCGGACTTGATATAAAGAATGCCGGAAATTTTGAAATCAGAAACCTGATTATAAAAGGAAACGGCCGAAAAGATGGAAATAATTCAAATGGTGTAATTGTCTCCGGATGTGCTGACTTTATTATAGACAGCATTGAAGTATATGGCTTCAGGCACTCCGGAATACATATAAGCGACTGTAAAAACGTAAAAATTACAAATATCACTGCCCACGATAACGGATTTGCCGGCATTCATGTTACATCTGTAAAGGCTAACCACCCTTCTGATTACGGTAACGAAAATATTTATATAGGCTATTCCATCGCTTTCAATAACCCCGGCGATCCCGATGTAACCGATAACCACAGCGGAAACGGTATACTCGTATCATCAGCAAGAGGAGGAATAATCGAATTCTGCGAAGCCTGGAACAACGGCTGGGATATGCCATGGACAGGCAACGGACCTGTAGGAATATGGATTTGGGATTGTCGCGATTTCATTATTCAATATTGCATATCCCATGATAACAAGACAAACCCTGTGGCAAAAGACGGAGGCGGCTTTGATCTCGACGGCGGTGTCTCCAATTCAGTTATCCAGTACTGCATATCGTACAATAATCAGGGTGCCGGATACGGACTTTTTGAGTTTGGTGCGGCTAAACCATGGGAAAACAACATTGTCAGGTATAACATAAGCTATAATGACGGTTTGCTGAATGAGGGCTCTCTTGCAATATGGAAAAGCCAGTATGCCGGATCAATGCGAAATTGTGAAATATATAACAATACTTTTATTAATGATACACTGAAGGGAATCGCTGTTTCTCTGATATCCAACTGCCCGGGATTCAGATTTACGAACAATATTTTTCTCTACAGAGGAACATTTATTACAGAAGATCAGAAATTCTCAGACGAGAAATTTATTTCGAACTGTTTCTGGAATACCGCATCAAAAATGATACTTCCTGCTGAAATTATTAAGGATAACATCATCATTGATCCATGCATTAAACTGCCTGCCCGGGTAAATTTTACGAATCCTCTGATATTCAGACAGAAATCACAAACGGCATTTTCCCCTGAGCCTCATTCGCCTCTTATCGACAGAGGGGTGTCAGTACCGCCGCCATTCGGATTACCTTTCCCCGGTATTGACATTGCAGGTACCACAGTTCCGCAGGGAAAAGATACTGATATAGGAGCACTGGAATTTAAAAACTTATAATATGAAACCTGACCGTCTGATTAAAATTGCATTTTTTCTGTTAACCCTTTTTGCTGTAAATGCATGCAGGGAAAAACCGGTTGCCACACTGCCAGAGCTAGATAGCCTTACAGGGGCGCGCACAGAATTGCTCTTTGATGAAGGATGGCGTTTCTACAGAGGAGATACTTCAGAAGCTGCAATGCCTGAGTTTGACGATTCAAAATGGCGCCTGATTGATTTGCCTCACGACTGGAGCATCGAAGATGTTCCGGGAACAGACTCACCTCTTGACTCTGCAGCTATCGGAGGGATTGATGCTGGTTATTTCACCGGAGGGACAGGCTGGTACAGGAAAACTTTTTTTGTCCCTGCATCCCTTAAAAACAAACATTTCATAATCCGTTTTGATGGAGTATACATGAATTCCGATGTCTGGATTAACGGAAGACATGCCGGCAACCATCCTTACGGGTATACATCATTCATGTATGATATAACGGAATATATTCACCTCGGAACTGAAAATCTTGTCACCGTAAGAGTTAGAAATGAAGGACGCAACAGCCGCTGGTACAGCGGTTCAGGGATATACCGGCATGTGTGGCTCATTATTAAAGAACCGGTATGCTTCAGGGAATGGTCAATCTTCGTGACAACAGAAATTGTGTCAGCAGAAACTGCAGAGGTTTTTATTTCCGGGGTTGTAAAGAAAAACTCAATCTCAGACGGGGATCTGTTCGTAAAATTCAAAATTATTGACCCTTCGGGATTGGTTGTCGGAGAAGCTGAAAAAGAACTTATTATGCATTCATCAGCAGAAGAGGAGATCGATGCAAAAATCAGTGTAGCAAATCCGGAACTCTGGTCACTGGAATCACCCCGGTTATATACTGCTGTTTGCGAATTATATACAAAATCACATGATGGTTCTTCTGTTATTAAAGATTGTAAGGAAACGAAGTTCGGCATACGCAAAGTAGAAGTTTCTGCTGAGAAGGGTTTTTTGCTCAACGGAAAACCGTTAAAGCTTAAAGGTGGTTGTGTACATCACGACAATGGGCCGCTCGGAGCAGCAGCTTTCGACAGGGCTGAGGAAAGACGTGTTGAACTGCTCAAGGAAAGCGGCTTCAATGCTATCCGTTGTGCTCACAACCCGCCTTCACCGGCCTTCCTTGATGCCTGCGACCGCATTGGAATGCTCGTAATAGATGAAGCTTTTGACATGTGGCGCGAGGCAAAAAATCCGGATGATTACCACCTCTGGTTCGATGAATGGTGGAAAAAAGATATTGAAAGCATGGTATTACGCGACCGGAATCATCCCTCTGTGGTGATGTGGAGCATCGGTAATGAAGTGCCGGAGAGAGGTAAACCTGAAGGCGCTGCCCTTGCAAAAGAGATGGCTGATTACGTAAGAAAATTAGATCCCACACGCCCGGTCACTGCAGCGGTTAATTCAGTCACTCCCGATAAAGACCCGTATTTCGCTGCACTTGATGTTTGCGGATACAACTATGCCGTTGATAAATACGTTAGCGACCATAAACGCTTTCCGGAAAGGGTTATTATGGGGACTGAATCATTTCCACTTGAGGCTTTTGACTACTGGATGGCTACTCTGGACAATCCATGGGTTATCGGTGATTTTGTATGGACATCCTTCGATTATCTTGGAGAGGCTTCAATTGGCTGGATGGGATACCCGCATAAAGGGAGTTTCTTCCCCTGGCACCAGGCGTATTGCGGAGATATAGATATCTGCGGGTTTAAGCGGCCACAGTCGTATTACCGCGATGCCCTCTGGGGAGATAAACCTTGCATATCTGTATTTGTAAAGCCCCCTGTACCTTCTTTCCCGCTTAACCCCGACAAAGCAGAATGGAGTAAGTGGGAATGGCATGACGTGGTCGCATCGTGGAACTGGGAAGGATATGAAGGGAAGCCTCTTACTGTGGAAGTTTATAGTAATTGTGATGAGGCCGGACTTCTGCTTAATGGTAAATCGCTCGGTAAACAAAAGATGGGACGTGGAAACAGATACATTGCAAATTGGGAGGTGATTTTTGAACCGGGCTCCCTTAAAGCAATAGGTTATAAAGAAGGACAAGGAGTTGTAACTTCTGAACTGAAAAATGCTGGAAAACCTGTAAGGATTAAACTCACAGCCGACCGGACAGAAATTCGGGCCGGAGGACAGGATCTAAGTTATATCACTGTTGAAATTATTGATGATGCGGGTGTCAGAGATACGAATGCGGATAATCTTATAAAATTTAAAATTGAAGGGCCCGGAGAGATTCTTTCTGTGGGAAGTTCAAATCCGGTGAGCAGGGAAAGTTATAAAAGGCCCCTCAGAAAGGCATACCAGGGACGATGCCTGGTAATAGTTAAGTCGGGGAAGAAACCTGGTTCAATCAGACTGAAGGCAGAAGCGGATGGACTGGAAGGAGCGGATATTAAAGTTTATGTATTATGAAAACGTATAATCGTGATTCTGAATATTCTTTATTTTTGGATCCAAAATAATGATATATGATTAGGTACAAAAATTTTCTGTCTGCCATTATTGTCGCTTTTATTATAAAAAAGACTTAACAAATTGATGATTAAGATTCTGGGGATCTCGGCTTTTTATCATGATTCAGCTGCTGTATTGTTGACTGATGGAGAGATTATAGCAGCTGCACAGGAAGAAAGATTTACCCGGAAAAAACATACTTCTGATTTTCCTGTAAATGCAATAAAATTTTGCCTCGAATATTCCGGCTGCAAAATAGAAGAACTTGATGCAATTGTTTTTTATGATAAACCATTTCTAAAATTTGAAAGGCTTCTGGAGACATATTATGCTTTTTCACCGCGAGGTCTGTTTCAATTTATTGTTTCCATGCCAGTATGGCTGAAAGAAAAAATCTTCACAAAAAAAGTAATCACCGAGAATTTAGCAAAAATTGAAAAATTCGATAAAAAGAAATTAAATATCCTGTTTTCTGAGCATCATCTGTCTCATGCCGCAAGTGCTTTTTTCCCTTCCGGGTTTAAGGAGTCAGCGATTCTAACAATTGATGGTGTTGGGGAATGGGCAACTGCAACTATTTCCTATGGTAATGAAAATAAAATCACTATATTAAAAGAATTGAAGTTTCCTCATTCTGTCGGACTTTTATATTCTGCCTTCACTTATTATCTGGGTTTTAAAGTTAATTCCGGAGAGTATAAATTAATGGGTCTGGCACCTTACGGAGACCCTGAATCCGAAGAAACTAAAAGATTCATTTCTATAATTAAGGATAAACTGATTAACATTAAAAACGATGGCTCTGTATGGTTAAATCAAAAATTCTTTGCATACACTACAGGGTTCAATATGGTAAAGGATAAAGAGTGGGAAAAACTATTTGGTTTTCAACGCCTGAAAGACTCTGCTTCAATTGATCAGCATCATTGTAATCTGGCATTTGCCATACAGCATGTGACGGAAGAAATTATTATAAAGATGGCAAAAGAAGCAAAGGGAATAACAGGCTCAGACAATCTGTGCCTGGCCGGAGGTGTTGCCCTTAATTGTGTAGCCAATGGAACATTGCTAAGAGAAAATATTTTTAAAGGGATATATATTCAACCGGCTGCTGGTGATGGAGGTGGTGCACTTGGAGCTGCACAGGCAGCATATTATATGTATTATAATAATCCACGAAAAGTGCCTGAATACGACCTGATGAAAGGATCTTTTTTAGGCCCGGAATACACTGATAAAGAAATTGAGCAGACATTTAAAAAGTATAACGCTGTTTTCAGAAGATTCAAATCATATGAAGATTTATGCAGAGAAGTTGCTTCTTTAATAGCAGCGGGTAATGTAATAGGGTGGTTTCAGGGACGCATGGAATATGGTCCCCGCGCTCTTGGAAACCGTAGTATACTTGCGGATCCACGGAATAAAGACATGCAGAGGAGGCTCAATTTAAAAGTAAAGAACAGAGAAGGATTCCGCCCGTTTGCTCCTTCGGTTTTAGCAGAAGATTGCAACAAATATTTTGATTTACCGGCTGAATCCCCTTATATGCTGCTTGTAGGAAAAGTAAATGAAAACATAAGAAGGGAATTGACTGAAAATTATAATAAACTCCCTTTACTGGAAAAACTGTATTTTGAGAGAAGCTCTATTCAACCGGTCACGCATGTAAACTTTACAGCCAGAATTCACACAGTAAATAAAAAAACCAATAAAAAATTCTGGCAACTGATAAAAGCATTTAAAGATCTTACCGGTTATGGACTACTGGTTAATACCAGTTTCAATGTAAGGGGTGAACCTATTGTTTGCAGCCCGGAAGATGCTTACAGATGTTTTATGAGGACAGACATGGATTACCTTGTTGTTAATAATTGCTTACTAAATAAGAAAGAGCAAAAAGAATATGAAAATAAGGAAAAATGGATAATTAAATTTCAAATGGATTAATTCATTATGGGTATAAAAATATTTAAAACGATATTCATTAATATAGCTGTATTCCTGGTGATGCTGATGGTTTTAAATATAGCTTCAGTAGCAATATACCAGTTTAACAGGCTTTACAAAACTTCGAAGTTGAAAATCAAAGGTGATTTAAGAGCAGAACTTCCTGCTTATAAAGATATTAGTTGGGCCAGACAGCATTTTAAAGAGTTAAGCCAGTTAAAGGCAGAATATAGATCTTATATAGGCTGGCGGCGCCTTGAGTTCCACGGTAAGACTGTTAATATTGACAATGATGGAATAAGATTCACTCCCCAGTCAGATCTGGTTTCAAATGATTCAAAACTTGTAATATTTACCGGAGGATCAGCAATGTGGGGAACTGGTTCGGATGATGCAAACACAATACCTGCAATATTTTCAAAAATATCCTCAGGAAAATACAGAACAATGAACTTTGGTGAATCAAGTTATCGCACATTTCAGGAATACCTGTTTTTACGACTTAAATTTTATGAGGGCATCAGACCGGATGTTATTGTATCATACAGCGGTGCAAATGAAATAGATGGCTTACTTGCAGATCTTAATCCTGAATCACATTCACGCGAATCACAGATAAAACGATTATTAAAAAATTATGATCATCGCGGACCTGAATTATTATCCTTCAGAAATATCCTGATTGGTCCACTGGAAACTTTTATTAACAGATTGAAAAGCAGAAAGTTACTTTATAAATATGACTTGAATAATAGCCGTGTAGAAAAAGTTGCAAAGGCTTTTTTAAATAGCTGGATAACGATGAAACATCTCGCGGACGAAAAAGGTGCTATTTTTTTGGCCGTCCTCCAACCTGTTGCAACATCAACAACTCTACGACAGGAACATCTGGAAATTGATAAAAACATTATTGAATCTTACAGCTGTTTTTATTCTATGGTATTAAAACTGATGAAATCGACGGAATATAGTGAACTTACTGATCATTTTTTTGATTTATCAGCATTCTTTAATAATGATGGGAATCAGTTTATTGATTGGTGTCATACATCGTCTCAGGGTAACGAAAAAGTGGCAAAAGCAATTTATGATAAAATATTATTTCTGGATGGCAAATAATTAAAGTTGCAGGTTTTTATGCAAAGAAAATAGTTTCTTAATTAATTATATTTGTTTGTATATCAAGAATATTATTTTATGACTAAAAATTAAGTAATATGTGGATTATAAAAGAAATATGGCAATATATAAGAGAAAGAAAAAAATATTGGTTGATTCCGGTAATTCTGATTCTTATTTTACTGGGACTCTTGATTGTTTTTGGTGGAGACTCTGCACTGGCATCTTTTATGTATACTATTTTTTAAGTTAGTACCATTATGTCACGTAGATCCGGAAATACAATTGCTACCATTTCAACAGCATTAATTTTGTTGTTTCTATTGCTTGGAGAGAAATGGATACTTTATATTGCTCTTGCGGTCAACGTTATAACAATATTATCAGCAAGAGTAGAAAATTTACTAATTACACTCTGGACAGAATTTTTTGAGAAAACAGGTCGTGTAATTTCCTCAATTATTTTATGTGTTGTTTTTCTGTTTGTTTTGTGGCCCGTTTCATTATTATCAAGACTTTTCAGAAAAGATCCTCTGATGTTGTCGGATAAGTATGAGAGCTATTTTGCAGATCGTGAAAAAAAAGATTTTGACCGTGAAAGCTTTCATAAAATGTGGTAAAAGTCAGATTAAATAAGAAATAAGGTTGGCATTGTTTCTTACAGATTAAAATTTGTGAATGGATATTTAAGCCAAAATTTCTTTAAAATAACAGCATAGTCATAAAATTTCTAAAAATTAAATAATTACTCTTTCCTGAAAGCTTTAATTAATTGATTATGTTAGAACGGCTATCACCCTTTAATAATCCTTAATAAATATTAATAAATAGAATGATTTTATAGCCTTCTGGGATTTTTGAAACATTTATTTTGTTGTATAAGTAATTTTTCATAATTTTTTTTTTGCATTTCCTGGCGTGCAATAATAGCATGGAATGATATAATATTTAAATTTTATATCTATGCCACAGTCGCTTACACAGTTATATGTGCATATAGTTTTCAGCACAAAAAAGCATATTCCGTATCTCAGGCGTTCTATAAGAAAAGAATTATTCAGCTATTTGGGAGGTATTCTTAACAATCTTGAATGTATTCCTATAAAAATCGGAGGTTATGACGATCATGTTCATATTTTATGCCGCATGTCGAAGAAGATTACTTTAATAAAGCTGCTTGAGGAGGTAAAAAAATCATCCTCAAAATGGATCAAGTCAAAGGGAGATGAATTTAAGGATTTTCACTGGCAGGATGGATATGGAGCTTTCACGGTAAATCCGTCGGGAGTTGATCGTTTACAATCTTATATAGAGAATCAGGAGGAGCATCATAAATGGAAAAAATTCAGGAAGGAATATCTGGCATTTTTAAAATCCAATAATGCTGAGTATGATGAAAGGTATTTGTGGGATTGAGTTTATTTCGCCCTTACAGGGCTCATGGTGGAGGGATGTTATGGGGTTCAGCGATGGGCGGTGTCCGTCAGAAGACGGAGGATGTCCATCGGTATGATATTATGCGCTTACAGCGCGGAGGTATGATTGATGGGATGCCGGAATAATGTTTTATCCTGGGATATTTTAATTGTCACGTATGCTCCCGGTTATTGTCGCCCTGAAAGGGCTTAATATCATGGGGGAGGTGAAAGACCTCCCGGCAATGATGAACAACAACCAAACCATATTAGCCCTGTAAGGGCGCAATATCATAGAAAGGGCGCAATATCATAGAAAAGGTGGAATAATACCCGTAACCTAATTAAAAAATTTAGCAATACGTTTATTGAATATGATCATAATAATCAATACGATACTCCATTGAAAAATGCACGACATAAATGAAAATTGTCTGAACGGATTATACCATTCACCCGGAACAAACGTCTGTGCCAGCCACCAGATGAGCAAAACAGTTGCCGCCACCGGTACAAACCACCTTATGTTATAAGCCCACCAGCCACCAAGTCTAGCATCGTTTTTTTCTGAGTTAATATCTTTCAATACATCTTTTACACCCTGTTTGCTTATCATTAATGCAATCAATGCACCTGATATCATTAATGCAACTCCCCAGACAAAATCCTGATTTGAGAGGAAATTCAGGCTTCTGGCTGAAGGAATTCCAAAAATAAAAACCAGAATACCGATAATAGCAATTGCCATGTTTCTTTTAATGCCTGCATCAACCAGCACCCGCGAAGGCAATTCCAGCATGGCAATAAGCGATGAAAAACCAGCAAATGTAAGCCCGAGGAAGAAGAATATCGCCAAAACATTTCCTCCAAACATGCGGTTAAAAAGCTGAGGCATCCAGATAAAAGTAAGTCCGGTTGAGGCCGGTCCGCTTTCTCTCATTATTTCAAGTATCTGGTTGTCAGCTATACCCATCTCATGTCTGAGAATGGAAAAAACTGTACCGAATACCATAATGCCTGCGAGTATTGAGACAGTATTATTCCCTATTCCTGTAAAAAATGCATTACGAACAACCCCATGTTCCTGTTTCATATACGCTGCGTAGGTCATGAAGAGACCCCATCCTGCACCTGTATCCCAGGCATTCTGGGTAAGTGCGTCAATCCATGTTTTGAAATTTCCAAGCTTTTTTAAGTCGGGTGTGAAAAGATAGGAGAGCCCTTTCCCTGCTTCAGGTAATGTCAATGCCCGTATTACACAGATAATCACAATAACTAACAAAGATGGTATTAGTATTTTGTTCACTCTCTCAATCGACCTGATTCCCTTCCAGATGGCAAGGACGCCAAATACAACCGCCAGTAAATGTGTGGCTAGTGGCCAGTAACCTGTCTGGTAACGATTCCAGATTGCCATAGCCGTTTCTAAATTGTTTGGAAGGGAGTGTGAGGCTGTGTATATAAAGTAATATGCACACCATCCTACAACAACCGAATAATAAAATGTGATGGCAAGCGGTACAAAAGCCACGAAAGAACCAACCCATGCAAACCGTTCACCCATGCCTTTAACAAAGACACCAATGACTCCTGACCTGTGTTTTCTGCCTGATGCATATTCGGCAATTATCAGGGGGATACTCCAGAGGAAAAGGAAAATCACCCATGCAATCAGAAATGCACCGGCACCTGTATCACCTGTATTCTGGGCAGCAATCCTTGGAAACCTCCAGATGTTGCCTGTTCCCACTGCTATTCCAAGCGCGCTCAATATAAGTCCAATACGCGTGGAAAACCTCTGTTCTACACTGGAATCATTTATTCCGGACATATTAGTTTTACAATAAATACTTTTGCTGCTAAAGATAAAATTTTTCTTTTCTGCAATCCGGAAAAAATAATTTTTACTGCTGAAAAAAGAAAAATAAATTCGTAAAGGATAAGAAAGATGTGAAACTATCTATCTGCAGCACTATTGTAAAACCTCATTTTTCAGATTCTCATCCTGGTGGTTATTTATATGTTCGCCGATAACCATTTTTATAGTAAATAACAGTCCGGCTATAGCAGGTTTCTGAGCGATCTGTTGAACAGGCGAGTTTATGAAATAGAGATAAGCGTATGGAAGAATAGTAATATTTAACAGCAGAAAATAAATAAAGGCTTTAAAATCTTTACCGGAACAGTAGATTTCATATATTCTGCAAAGTGAAAAAATCCACAGTGAACCAAATACCATAGCCCCTCCTGTTGAATGAACCGGATTAATGATATCGCATGGTAACATAAGCATAAGGAAACCGATCCCGCAAATCTCAAAAATCAAACGGTCCAGCTTTTTATCATACAGATTTTTTATTTTAAAACATATAATCGAGTTAAACATGTTTCCTGTAAGGAAAATAAGAAATGCAATAGTATTGGGATTTCCATTCGGAGTACGGAGCATTCCTATGTAACTGAAAGCATATTCCAGGAGTTTAAATTTTTCTCCGTATGTAAGAACTCCGGAAAGAAAGGTGAGCAGGACACTTGCAAAAAGATAATTCATAAGCCGGTTAACTCTGTAATATTCTACAGGTTTATCAGTATCAGAATAATTCTTTGCTTTTGCAAGCATATTACCTGATTTTTATGGACTTTTTAAATTAGGAAATTTTTAAGATAAGTCCAAATATCTCAGGTAAGTAAATGAGAATACGGAATTATTTCCTGCTATCCCGGTATTCCTTAATCAGCGACTGAAACACTTCTTTAACCGATGATATTCTGGTAGCCCTGTAAGCATTGCTGCCGGCAAATGCAAAACCATTTTCCAGATTCCCCTTCAGTGCATTTATAAGTGCAATAATAATGCAGTAATTTCAATTTCATTCCCTATTTCCGATGAACGAAACCATTCATCACGTACAATTTCAACATGTTTATTCGACGACATTTCCCTATCCAAAATTTCACCAAACAAACATACGATACAATGTACGCACCCGAACGGGAATAATCGAAATTTTTTAACCGTATGGAACGGCGGTGATGTTTGTCGGGATCGTATGGCATTCGGAAAATTTACAAATAATTTTCATCATTTTCCCAATTCAACGGATTATTGACAATATATTGTCGTATGCGTTGCAATTCCGTTTCGTTGCGTATGATGTGTTCGTAATAATTGCGTTGCCATACGGTGTATATATCGGTATGTTGACGGAACCATTTGGTAACACCAATTTTAAACCCACGGACAATGGACCCGATGGTGCGTGATGGGGTACGAAATGTGGGTTCGGTTTTTTGTTGTCGTAGGGGCGAAAAATTTTTCGCCCCTATCATTGTATTCGCCCCGTTATTTTCCCCGTTATTCATACCAATATTTTTTATTCCCATATTATCATTCAAAATGATAATTCCATGCACATGATTGGGCATAATTACATATGTATCCAATGTCGCATGCGGAAAATGTTGTGGTATTTCCAACCAACATCGTTCGGCCGTTTTTCCGCCATCATTCAACCGCATTTTCCTATCCACAATTTCGCCAAACAAACATTGCCGGTTGTACGA
>Ga0067045_1027478_pt1 | contig 117059 bp, 88 predicted proteins | sample TerdegcTABiofilm_FD_59184 | JGI IMG/M metagenome (GOLD analysis project Ga0067045, IMG submission 59184) | Combined Assembly of (Gp0054472, Gp0054536) Wastewater bioreactor microbial communities from Singapore -Terephthalate degrading...
GATGAAAACATTTTATGATACAATTTCAATGACTCTACATGGCATCCCATATGTAAAAGCAGCAACTTTTGATACAGATATACTTGGTGTAAATGCTTTCTATGATCAATCCGATGATTCAGATACATTAAGGTATTTTATACATCAAGTTTTTGCATTCGATACTGCAACAAGTAGGTTTTACCAAAAGGACGGTATTGCTCTTAATCGCGAAGTAGATTCTTTTTTAACTTATTGGGACCAAACGGTGCCAATTTATAAACGTTCAGGTCTCAACACACATGGCCATGATGATGCAATAGGTAATTTCAGTTCATATAATGCGGCGAGAGTTAATTTCTATATTTGGGGCAAGAAAGATTCTTGCGGTTTTTAATAAATATTTTTAGCGGTGTTAAAGAAACAGTTTATCGCACAGCGGCTAACAGGCGGTTAGGCGTTCGCTCAGTGCCATATGTGAATTTTGAAAGTATTGAGATATATAGAATGAGGTTTACATTAAATAACAAATTTGGCACTTCGCACATGCCCGCCGCCTTTCTAAATCTGTAGCGGCGGCCACGTCGGCTACCCGCGGAACGTTAAATTACCAACGGCGAGGAACGAATCAAGGAATATTTTCCATCCATGGGTTACCCCACCGCGCGCCGCTGTGAAATACGACGGCATTCGTAGTAATCTGAAAACGCCTGGGTTCACGACTCTTGCTTCGCTCCACCGAGAGGTCAGCAAAACCGCATCATCAACCAATCGAAAAAAATGTTTTTTCCCCGGGATATATTTTTTTCCTGATTATTTAAAGGTGTTTTTGGGCATCCGGTAAATAGTAAGCCGCAATTGGTAACGGATCGCGATACCGCTAAAAACCATTTGATTATTTTCCGTTTATAGTATATTTTACGCGCGATACGTTTAGATTTGTATAAATTACCGGAGAAAGCATGAAAGTATCGGTTAACTGGCTTAAAGAATATGTGGACATTTCCATACCGGCTAAGGAACTGGCGAAAAAGCTGAGCATGATCGGGCTGACAGTGGAGGAGATACAGATCATGGATCCGTTTCCGGGCGTGGTGATCGGGAAAGTGCTGGAGGTTCAGAAGCACCCCAACGCGGACCGGCTATCCCTGACCAAGGTGGACACCGGCGGCGCAGTGTATTCGATTGTCTGCGGAGCGCCGAATGTGGCGGCCGGACAGGTAGTGCCCGTCGCGCTGGAAGGCACGAAGATGCCCGGCGGTTTTGAAATAAAAAAAGCGAAAATCCGCGGTGTGGATTCCTGCGGTATGATTTGTTCGAAAAGCGAGCTGGGCTATGAACCTGGCAAATCGGAGGGCATCTGGGATCTCGATCCCGGCCAGCCGCACCGGCTCGGCCAGCCGTTCGCCGAATACCTGAAGGTTTCCGACGTGATACTGGATATCGATGTGACCTCCAACCGCGCGGACTGCCTGAGCCTGCTCGGCATCGCGCGCGAGATTGCTGTTATGGTTGGGGCGCAGTTGAAAAAACCGGTTCCGTGGATCCGGGAGTCCGGAGAACCGGTTGACCAACTGGCTACGGTCCAGATTGAGGACACGGACGGCTGTACCCGCTACGCCGCGCGCGTGATCCGTGGCATCCGGGTTGGCCCTTCGCCGGACTGGCTGCGGCAGCGGCTGGAGGCCGTCGGGTCGCGATCCATCAATAATATTGTGGACATCACCAACTATGTCCTGCTGGAATGCGGGCAGCCGCTGCATGCGTTCGACTACGATCGCATCGCGGGGCACGCCGTCATCGTGCGCGCGTCGGCTGCCGGTGAGCGTTTCCAGACGCTCGATGAAAAAGAACATACACTGCCCGAAAAAACGGTCCTGATATGCGACGCGGAAAAAGCCATCGCGCTCGGCGGCATCATGGGTGGCCGCAATTCCGAAATATCGGACGGCACCGTGAATGTGTTGCTCGAGTCGGCGTATTTCGAGCCCGTGCGCATCCGCAGGGCCTCCAAGCGGCTGCAGATTACCTCCGATGCGTCGGTCCGCTTCAGCCGCGGCGTGGATCCGGACGGTATGATCTACGCCATTGACCGCGCCGCTCAATTAATAACCGAACTGGCCGGCGGCCGGCTTGCCCCGGGCGTTATCGATGTAAAGGTAAAGACTTTCCAGCCGCCCGAAATCACGCTTCGCCTGTCCGTCGTCCATCGCCTGCTGGATGCGTCCATCAATGCCGATACCGTAAGGACGATTCTTGAAAGTCTCGGGTGCCGGGTATCCGTTACGGGAAGCAGCCTGTTTACGGTGGTGCCGCCTTCGTTCCGGACGGATTTGCGCGCCGAGCACGACCTTATTGAAGAAGTCGCGCGCATCTACGGCTACGACCGCCTTCCGTCCGCACGGCAGGCGACCGTGTATTACCGGCCGGAGGAAAATAAATCCGAGCGGCTGTCACGCCTGATACGCCAGACCTTCTTGCGGATCGGTTTCGACGAGGCGGTTACCAACTCCATGGTCAACCCGAAACCTTTTCAAATGACCGACGGCATTAGTCCTGAGGATTGTATACGTTTGATAAATCCTCTGAACGAAGATTTTTCCGTGCTCCGGGCCGGCATGCTCCCAAGTCTGCTGGAAGTCCTGCGAACCAATCTGTACCAGAAAAACGAACATGTGCGGATTTTTGAAATCGGTAAAATATACCGTAAAGGAAAAAATTCCAATGGATTGGCCGATGAAAAAATTAAAATTGCCGGATGCGCCTGCGGTAACCGGACGCCGGAGCACTGGCAAACCAAGTCTGAACCGATTGATTTTTATGATTTAAAGAACCTCGCCCAGGAGGTCGTAACGCAGTTTAAACTTGACAACGTTAAATATAATGCGTATACTAATCTGATATATACCAGTCAAGCGATGGAACTGGTTTTGCCGGCTTCTAAAATTCAGTTGGGGCATTTTGGAAAAATTAAAAAGCCGTTATTGCGGGAATTTGATATTGATACCACGGTTTGGTATTTTGAATTTGATTTTGAGGCGCTGCTGAGCGAAGCGCGTTTTACGACAACCTATCAACCGATTTCACGATTCCCATCGATCCAGAGAGATCTGGCCGTGACGGTCGCGCGGGATTTAGAAGCCCGGGCATTGATGGAAAGTATCCGTTCGACGGCCGGCGCCTTGCTGACGCATCTTGGTATATTTGACGTGTATACCGGAAAACCGATAGCGGAAGATAAAAAAAGCGTGGCGTTTTCACTGACCTTCCGTTCGGAGGAACGGACCCTGACGGAAGACGAAATAGACGTGCTGATGGGTAAAATTATTAAGCGGCTGGAAAAACAATATCAGGCGCAGTTGCGGCAGGGATGATGAAAAAGGCCTCAAAAAAATCCGCATCACGAAGCTCCGACACACCGGAAGTTTTTTTGGCTGCCGGCCGGCTGGACACACTGGAGAGCCGAATTCTGGCCTGTCTGGAAAAAATGCACCGGCTGGAAAAGGAAAACGCGGAGTTGCTGTTACAGCTTCAGGAGCGTAAATACAAACCGCTGGAAGCGCAGGAACAGTTAGAGAAAACGTTGCGGGAGAAAGAGCAGACGCTGAAGCGCCAGCAAACGCTGATCCGCGAGAAAGACGACGCACTGAAACAAACACAGGCCGAACTCAGCCAATGGAAAAAAACGTGCGATGTCTTAAACGAACAGAACCGGCAACTTAACGGAGAAATTCAGGCTCTAAAAATCATGATGAATCCATTACCGGCCCAGACCGAAGCCGCCGTCCGCGACCCGCAGACAACCAAACAACTCCGGCGGCGCATCGAGCAGGCCATGGAAAAAGTCGAACAATTGGAACGGCTGTTTTTACAGCCGTGATTGCATAGATCCTTCAGGATACGGAACCCATGAGTGACAACAAACAGACCGTCAAAGTGAACATTTTCGGCACGGATTATATGATCCGGGGTGATGCCGGGGCGGATCATATCCGCCGCGTGGCCGAGTACCTCGACCGGAAAATGCAGGAAATTCACCGCGGCGGCCAGATCAAGTCTTCATTAAAAGTGGCGATCCTGGCGGCGCTTAACATCACTGACGAGTATTTCAGAACCCGTGAGGATATGACCCGGCAAATGGAAGCCTACGAACGGCGCATCCAGAAATTCATTGATCTTCTGGAAACGTCCGCGCCGCCGGCCGAATCCGGACAGCCCCTGCCCTCACCGGTGATTTCGGAAATAGAAAGTTTGTCGTTGTTTGAGGAAGAGACCTAAGCCGCCTTTCACACCGCTTCCGTTCCATACCTGCAGGACATTCATTCGCCGTTAACGGCGATAAGGTTCTTTGCATAGTTAACTTATTTTATATAGATCAACCATAGAAGAAAACCATGACTGATATAATACTGATTGCAATCATCCTTTCGGCCGTCGTACTGGTGGTAGCCGCTTTTTTGTTCGGGCAGATTTATGCCGTCCGGTTGCATACCGCCAAACGGATCCGTGAGGCCGAGCAGGAAGCCGTGAAAATCCGTCAGGACGCGCAGAAAGACGCCGAGAACCTGATTAAGGAAAAAATGCTCGAGGTGAAAGAAGAGTGGTACCGCAAAAAAGTCGAATTCGACGAGCAGACTAAAACCGCCCGCGCTCAGTTGAAAACCCAGCAGGATGATTTCCTGCGGCGGGAACGCAGCATCGAACAGAAAGGCGACTGGATCACGCGCAAAGAACGGGAAGTCGGTCAGCGGGAAACCCAGTTGAAACAAAGGGAGGATGAACTGAACCGCAAGACCGCCCAGCTGGATTCGCTGATTCAGGCGCAGAACGAAAAGTTGGAACAGGTGGCGCGGATGACGGCCGAGGAAGCCAAACAGGTGCTGATGAACAACCTGTACGAGCGCGTCCGCAACGATGCGGCGCAGACGATACGCAACATCAAGGAACAAGCGCAGTTAACCGCCCGCGAAGAAGCGCGCCACATTATTCTGCAGGCTATGGACCGTTCGGCCCTGGAACAGGTACGTGAATCCACCATCACGGTGGTGCCGCTGCCGAGCAACGAGATGAAAGGCCGCATTATCGGCCGCGAGGGCCGCAACATCCGCGCGTTTGAGACCATCACCGGCTGCGAAGTGCTGATAGACGACACGCCGAATCTGATCGTGCTGTCGGGTTTCGATCCCATCCGGCGGGAAATCGCGCGGCTGGCGATGCAGGCGCTGATCGCCGACGGCCGCATCCATCCCGGCCGCATCGAGGATGTTGTGGAAAAAGCCCGGCGCGATTTTGAGGAAACCGTCATCGCCGCCGGCGAGGAAGCGCTGTTCGAGGCCTCGGTGCACGGCTCGCATCTGGAAATCGTCAAGCTGGTCGGGCGGCTGAAGTATCTCAGCAGCGGCGGCCAGAACCTCCTGCAGCACAGTCTGGAAACCTCGGTCATCGCCGGACTGATGGCCGCCGAGCTCGGCTTCGACGTTCAGTTAGCCAAGCGCGCCGGAATGCTGCACGACATCGGCTACACGCAGGAACGCGCCGAACAACCCCACAACGTCATCGGAGCAGAACTCGCCCGCAAATACGGGGAAAATCTTGCCGTACAGCAAGCCATCCTGCAGCACCACGAGGAACCCAATATCGCGAACCCCATCAGCGTGCTCGTGCAGGCCGCCAACCGCATCAGCAAGGAACGTCCCGGCGCGCACCGTCAGGCGTTCGAAAGCTATGTCCAGCGCCTCCGCGATCTGGAAACAATTGCGCTGTCCATGCCCGGCGTCACGCAGGCCTTCGCTATTCAGGCCGGCCGCGAACTGCGTATTCTTGTTGATTTTAATATTATTGACGATACTAAAGTCATTCAACTGGCCGATGAAGTCGCTCATAAAATCGAAACCACCATTACCTACGCCGGCCAGGTTAAAATTACCGTTATCCGCGAATTCCGCGCGATGGATATGGCCAAGTAGAGCGTTCGATAAGACAGAATCATGAGGCGGTGGGAGCGTGAACCAAAGCGCCACCGGATCAGTCGTACATTTTAGCGATATCCACCAGCTTTTTCTGGTTCAGGATTTTAATTTTTCGGCCGCGGAGGTCAATCAGGCGGTTTTCTTTGAATTCCGTCAGCAGGCGGATGGTGGTTTCGGTGGCCGCACCGACAATGTTAGCCAAATCGTCGCGGGTTAAGTGAATGCTGAGTGTCACGCGGTCCTTTTCACAGCCGGAGAATTCCTTCAGCATGATCAGCGTTTCGGCGAGGCGTTCGCGCACGGTTTTCTGGGCCATATCGGAGATGCGCTTTTCGGCGCGGCGCAGGTCGCCGGATATCAGCCGTACGATGCGCATGGATAACTCCTCATCATTATGAATTAAGCCAAAAAAAACATTTTTAGGAATGAAGCATATCGCCGAGTCTTCGAGCACGGACGCAGAGGCCTGATAGAGTTCGCCGCTCATTAAAGACCGGTAGCCGACGATTTCGCCGTCCTTAGCCAGTCGCAGGATTTGCTCCTTGCCGTCCACGCCGACCTTATACACCTTGACTTTGCCGCTGCAGATGCAGAATAATCCGGCCGGCCGGTTGCCCTCCAAAAAAACCAGCTGGCCTTTTTTATAAATATTACCGCACTTGTTTCCCGAAAGCGCTTCCATCTGATTCGGTTTCAGTTCGGCAAATACGGATTTCAGGCGGGACTTGCATTCCTCGCAAAACGGGATGGGCGGTTTAAAAGGGGGGCTTTTCATTGTCAGCGATTCATCCTGTGGTTTTGATTTCACGGAACATACGATAAACGGAACAATTTATCAAGAAAAAATGACATTTGTCATAGTTGAGTATGACTACCCTATGTGTTGCCTTATGGTTGGATGCGTAAGTTTATTCTTGATTTTCTTGTTTGGTGATAGTAAAATTATATGATTTACTATCGCAAAATTTTTAAAAAAACAGAAAAGCCGCACAATGAATATTTCCTCGCAAAGCAATGCGGAAAGGTTTCGCAAAGAATTTGAAGAATTTCTCAAGGGCAAATACGGCCAGCAGGATGCCGAACAGGATACGCTGGGCAGCAAGGCCGGCTCTCCGTCCCGGGACGATCAGACGGCCGAGCAGTTTAACCTGAAACCGGACGAGTTGGAGGCGTACCTGAAGCAGTACGTGGAGTGCCAGGACGAATCGATTGAAGTTATTGCCACAAAAATCGCCACCCATTACAACCGCATGAAGCTGGAAGATGCGCTGACCGAGGAGCAGAAGCTGGTGGGCAACATCAAGAGCAACATTCTGATGATTGGACCCACGGGAGTCGGCAAAACCTACATGATCCGGCTGATTGCCAAAAAGATCGGGGTTCCGTTTGTCAAGGGCGATGCGACCAAGTTCAGCGAGACCGGCTACGTGGGGGGCGACGTGGAAGACCTGATCCGCGACCTTGTCCGCGAGGCCGACGGCGACATCCGACGCGCGGAATACGGCATCGTGTACCTGGACGAAATCGACAAAATCGCCTCGGCCACTAATTTCCGCGGCATCGACGTGTCGCGCACCGGCGTCCAGCGCAACCTGCTTAAGCTGATGGAAGAATCCGAAGTGGATCTTCGCGTACCCCACGACATGGCCTCCCAGATGGAAGCCGCCATGGAAGCCCAGCGAACGGGCAAGGTGGTACGAAAAAAAGTCAACACCAAGAACATCCTCTTCGTCATGAGCGGGGCCTTCGGCGGACTGGAAGACATCATCCGCAAACGCATCAGCCACAGTCGCATCGGTTTTAGCGCCTCGGGAAGTCACCAGGCCGCCCTAAACAAAACCGACCTGCTTAAACAAGTCCGTACCGAAGATTTGATTGAATACGGTTTTGAGTCGGAATTTGTCGGCCGTCTGCCGGTTATGACCGTACTCAATGAGCTTTCCGTGGAGGCGCTGTATCACATCCTTAAAAACCCTAACAGCAGCGTTATCCTGAGCAAAAAGCGGGACTTTGCGGCCTATGGTATCGAAATTGATTTCGACGACGATGCCCTGCGTCTCCTTGCCGAACGGGCGTTTGAACAACAAACCGGCGCGCGCGGTCTGGTAAATATCCTTGAAAATGTGTTAATCAAATACGAAAAAAAACTGCCTTCGACCTCGGTAAAGCGGTTAAAGGTCACCCAGGCGATGGTTGAAAATCCCGTAAAAGAATTGAAAAGCCTTCTGACGAAAACGGATATTAAAGAATTCCAGGCCCGTTTTCTGAATCAGCACGGTATTGTCATAGAATTTTCTGAATCCGCCATTAACCGGCTTCATTTGCTTTCGGAAAAAAGCAACCAAACAGTAATTCAATTGCTTTCTGAACTGCTCAAGGATTATGAGTTTGGCCTAAAGCTGGCCAGGAAAAACCACTTTCACGTTGACGAAGCGGTGCTGGAAGACCCTAAGCGGGTCCTGGACGGGTTGATAAAAGAGTCGTATAAAAGCCAGAGTGGCAATCCCGAAACCTGAATATTGCAAAAAAGGCCTAAGTAAATTAGCATAATAATCAATTTTACCAAGAAAATGTAATAAAGGAACCGTATCGGCCATCTTAAGTAGAAAAAAAATAAATTATTGACTTTTTAAAAAAAATATTATAATAATGTACGTTTTATTGACCATCAATGGCAGGGGTATGTACAAACAAGTGTTATTTTTACACTTTAAAGTTAGGAAATAATAAGAACTAATATAAAAACGGAGAGATATTTAATGAAACGCTTACTTGTTACCGTGGTAATGGTGTCTGTACTGGCTGCAACCGGCTATACCCAGACCAAAGCGAGAAAAGCATTTGCGGAGGAAAACCCCCGGGAAATCTTGTATTCGGATACAATTAAAAACGTACCGTCCGGGAAAGACGCTACAGGCCCCGGCATTCCCGTCGACCTTACTAAAGACGATAGGCTGAAGACCGATGAACTGATTCAAGTAAGTGAATCACGCCGGTTAAAGGGATATGTCACCGGCAATCCATTACCCGAGGAAGTTCATCCGGATTATAAATTCCGGCCGGTAAAAACCGATGTCCGAAACGGCAAGGGCGGCGGATTTACAGAGGCGCTTACGCTAAAAACCTGGGTCGGCGGTAGCGGTTCTTTGTGGTCTACTGCGGCTAACTGGAGCCCAGCCGGCGTACCGACCCCGTGGGACAGTGTCGTTATTGATAATAATGCAACCGTAAACATTACCTCATCTACGGATTCCTGCGGAGCGGTGACCGTTGCCGTGGGTAACACGCTGAATATCAGCACCGGAACCCTGACGGTTTCCCAATCCGGCGGCGGTTCTGGGAATGTCCGGGTTGCCGGCACGCTCAACCTTTACGGCACTCTCAATGTTGCCGGTAATTTCTTAATCGCCGCCGATATAACAGGCCTTGGGGTTATTAATTCCTATTCGGGCAGCACAGTCAATTTTAACGGGAGTGGCAACCAGGCCATCGGCTTAAAAGGCACCGGAACGTTATATAATGTAACCATGACTGGCGGAGGCACTACCAAGTCGCTCGATACAGCCATCACCATTGAAGGCAACCTGACAATTAATACCAACGTGACTTTCGCCGCAAATGGCAGTAATATCTTTTTTGGCGGGGGAGTCTGGGATAATCAGGGCATCTTCTCCGGCCTTAACTCAGTATTTACGCTTAACGGCTCCGGCGCTCAGACAATATATGACAGCCGCGGGGCCGGCGTAAGCCCGTCGGGCGTCTTCCGATTCGGTACGCTGGTCGCCACCGGAAACGTAAAATATTTGCATGATTCGATCTCGGTGGCTGATTCCATGGTGATACAAAGCGGCAACACTTTCTATCTGCTCGACCGCTTTGCGGTCTTTAACGGGCGCGGCGGCAAGATCCGCGGCGACGGAGCCGATAACGCGCTTACCTGTTACGGCGGCCTGGTGATACGGCGCGTCAATGGCAACGGTAACGCCACGCAGGACATGTTTCCGGACGGGTTCGAACGCATCCGCTTTGAAAACGGGTATACGTATTATGACGCTAATTCTCACCAGATTGTGCGTTCTATGGATGCCGATGGGGACCCCATCTACTACTACGGATTATATTTAGGCCGGCAAACGGCCGGACAACGGTATCATAAGTATGTGCTAGACGGTGAAATTATCAATACACAGTTTACCGTAACCGTAGGCCCGGAGACCATCTTTGACCTTGAAGGCGCGGCCTGCGAACTGTATATCGGGCAGAATCAAACCACCGGACACACCGCCCTTAACGTTCAGGATAACGGCACCGTAGGCGGCGCCATCCGATTCTCACAATTTAGCAATCCCATTCACTTTGTAGCGCCTGCCTATCAGACGATCTACATTACCGGTTTAGATACTATTAACCCGGGAAGCACAGCCCAGTCCCAGTTTAACGACGTGTTCTTCGATGGTACCCAGGGTAAAGACCTGGTTAACACTTATGGTGTATCCATGAAAGTTCTGGGCACCTTCAGAGCTTTCTCGGGCGTAACCTATGTTAACCTCAGGACGAATCAGGTTGAAGCGGTCGGCAGCGGGACCCGCATGCTAGAAATTAACGACGGAGTTATCCTGTATGTCCGCGGCGCCAATAACTTCCCTGATTTTCCTGTAGCTAATATTACCCTGGGTACAAACAGCACCGTTCAATATGACGGCACCCTTGATCAAACCATCAAGGGAAGTATTAACTACGGCAATCTGATCACCGGCGGCAACGGTACCTTTAAAACCATCGGGTCTTCTATTCCGGGTATCTATGGCGATTTTCAAATCAACGCCGGCGTTACGCTGAGAACCCAGGGATATAATCTCACCATACAGGGATACTGGACCAACTGGAGCACCGGTATTTTTGAGCACGGGAACAATACGGTGATTTTTGCCGGCGACCAGGATCAGCAGATACGTACCGGCGGACAAGGAGCCGGTAAGCAGTTTTACAATGTTACAGTTAATAAAACCGGCGGCGTCGCCCAATTATATGGCGCCATCTATATCGACAGCAATTTTTATCATCAGGCCGGTACCTTCAGCACCTCTAATAATAATTATGCAATGCGTGTAAACGGAACCTGGCGAAGAGACGCGGGTACGACTTTCGATTTTAATAATTCGACGGTTACTCTTGGCGAAAACGGTAATCAAACGATTATAGGTACCGGGGATAATGACTTTTACAATCTCACTTTATTATATACAACTCCCCGGACTATTACGGTTGACAATACCAATTCCGATTCGCTTCATGTGGCCGGCAACCTGGTATTTCAAGATAGTGTTACCCTGGACATCAGTAACGACTATCTCAAAGTTGGGGGTAATTTTGATAACCGGCTTGGCACCGGGCGTTTTACTGCAGGTACAGGCGCCGTTGTCCTTGTCGGAAGCGCGACCCAGGCCATTTACAGCGGATATACCGGACAAGGCGCTACCCAACCTGGTCTCCAATTTAATAACTTAATCGTCCGTAAAGCGGACCAGAAACTGTCGACCATCAATCAATACGATTTATACATCAGTGGTAACTTTAATATTATAAGCGGCATCGTCCAGGCGAATTATGCGGTTAACCAGTATCGGGATGTTTTCCTTGTAGGTGACTGGATTAACAATGCCACGTTCACGCCGAACGCCGATACAATCCATTTTATAGGCGCCGGCCAGACCATAAGCGGCGCAGGCGCGAATGATTTTTATGTGGTCCGCTTTGCCGGGTCCGGAACAAAAAATCTGACCGCCAATATGGATGTTAACTATGATGTGCTTATCGAATCGGGCGTAACGCTTAATCTGCCTACGAACACCACGATTTACGTAGGCGGGCACTGGCTGAATTACGGCGCTTTCCAGGCCAGTTCCGGAAGTACGGTTGAACTGACCGGTACCCGCTGGATGCAGTATATCTTCAGCGGCGGCATCAGCAATTATTTTTATAATTTAAAGATAAATAAAATATCCAACCCCAATGGCTGGGTGCGCGTCTATACTCCGCCGGCTATTAGCTATAATCCTTCTTTTGGTAATCTGAGGGTTGCAAATAATATTACTATAGAAAAAGGCTATTTCGATGTTTACAGAGACAGCGGAACGTTCGATATTAATTCCTATGATTTAGTCGTCGGAGGCTCTTTTATCGTAAAAGATGACGGCCAATTCCTGCCCCGTAATAGGACGGTGACCATCAATGGCTCCGGCTTAACCGACCGTACCATCCAGATGACGCCAATCGACGGCACCTATAATTTGTTTAACTCACTGATCGTTAACGCTCCCGGATCCTATTATACTTTAAAAACCGATCTTACCGTTGCAAATAATTTCCGGTTATATGACGGAACTGTAAAAGTTTACGACAGTGCCGCGGCTACCGGGCATGATCTGAAAGTCGGTAATGACGGCGGTACCGGGACTCAGGATACTTTACTTATTTCCGGCGGTTTACTGGATGTTGGAGACAATTCTTCAATCCAGCTTTATGCGGATGCGAATAACAACTCAGCGTTACGACTGACCGGCGGTCAATTGAAAGTGGTCGGTAGGCCCGGTTCCGAGGCGGTGATTACCCGTCAAAGCACGACCGGCACTCCTTCATATAAGTTTAATATTGAAAATGGCGCCAAGATTGCCGCCAAATACGCGCAGTTTGAGTATATGGACACCGACGGCGTCTGGGTGCAGAACGGCGCTGAAATTGACACACTCAACAACTTCAGCTATTGTACGTTTACAAACGGATCGGCTACGGCGGGTTCCTGTCTGCTGCGGATCGATAACAACCAGTCTCTGACGGGCATCTATGATATCAAAGGCGTTAACTTCCCGAAAAATTCAGGAACGGGAACTTTAAACATAAGGAAGTCCCAAGATCAGGGTACGATTATCCTTACCGATCCGTTGGGTATTTTTGCGGATTCCGCATATGAAGGGGATCCGTTTAACCGGATAAACTGGTACTATACTACGATTCTTACGCGCTGGCTGCATAATACGGGAGCCGGCAGCGATCAGTTATGGACGAACGCGCTCAACTGGAGCAACGGTGTTCCGGACGCCACACGCCGGGTCGTCATTCCGGGCGGTAACCGCGCGCCGATTATTGATGTTCCCACGGCTATTGCGTATAATATAAGCCTTAAAGATTCATTAGTGCTTGGATCCGGCGCAAACAGAGGCGTTTTACGCGTATTGACTGATTTTAATGTGGATTCTGCCGCCGGCAATCTAGTCGCCAACAGCACTGCCGGCAATGATACATTATATATACAGGGCAATTATGCCAATACCATTGGGATTGTATCCCATAATAATAAATTGACTGTAAACTTTAACGGCCAATCCAGTCAGAATATTAACACCAATACCAATGCCAGCCGACGTTTTTATAATTTAGTCATTCAGAAGACCGGAACGGCCACGCTGGGCGGCGATATCGATGTCCGGGGGGATGTCAAACTGATTAACGGCTCGTTTGACGTTAGCAGTTACGATATTTATAGCTACGGAAATTGGGAAAAATGGGATGAAGGCGGCGATTCGGTGGCCACTTTTATACCGCGTACGCGTTCCGTTTACCGCAATGGTACCGGAAAAACCATCCGCGGCACCGGAGAAACGGATTTTTACAATCTGGTCATCAACGGCAGTGATACGCTGAAATCAAGCATCAATGTTACGCACACTTTACAACTTAATGTCGGCGGCTATCTGGATGTGGGTCCGGAAAACCTGGGCATTACACTAAGCGGTTACGGCGGGACCCCCACAACCGGTAATAGTGTCTGGTTCAGTAATGGCGGCACGTTTGTGGCGCGTGAAGGCACTGTCCTGCTGAACGGTTCGAACGGTAATCAATACATGTATCCCAATGGTACCGTGTTCCACAATCTGGAATTTGCCGGCGTCAGTAATAAGTTTATCGAGACCCATACCGTCGTAACCGGCAACATTACGGTCGCTCTCAGCCAGGCCGCGCGCGGTCTGACAATCGACAGTTCGTTGGTCATGCGCGGCGCTAATAACACGTTTACATTAAGCGGAGGCACCGATTACAATTATCTGTATCTGCGCGGCACCAATAGCTTCCCGGACAGCGTGGAAAACGCCAATTTCAGCTCCGGAAGTATTGTGATTTATGATCGGCCAGCGGTTGGCGACTCGATACAAACCGTCAAAACGTATCTTCCTAACGGAAACCAGATTAATTATTCGAACCTGTATCTGCGTTACGGGTATAAAACACTGGATAGTAATCTGAAAGTAACCGGTACGCTTTATGTTTATAATAATACGACACTGCGAATGTATAACCCGAGCAACCGGTATTTTAACATTAATGTCGGGAACAATTTACAGTTCAATGACGGCGCCAACGCCCGCATTGACGTGGGTTCGCAACCCTCGACCATCACGCTAGACCGCAACGACGGTACCGGCACCGGTATATATTTGTATGCGGGAGCGCCGAAGCAGACCTTCTGGAATCTGAATTTTACAGGTTCCGGCGCCCGTACGGTTTATTATGACAGTTTCGATGTGCGCGGCAATATAACCGTGAACGCTGGTGTGGCGTACCTAAACCTGCAGAATTTCCGCATCAACGGTTTGGGCGGCAGTAACACATTAGACCTGGGCGCCAATTGCGGATTGTATATTCGAAACACTACCGGTTCCGACAGCAACTCGTTCCCTGCTGGTTTTGAGACCATCACGCTGGCCGCCTCCAGCACCGTGTATTTTGACCGCGGCAACCAGGTCATACCCGCCGTAACCGCAAGCGGCTCTAAGATCCAGTACGGTAATATTTACTTCTATGGTAACGGCGCCGTCGTTACAAAAACCTTAGATGGCGATTTAAATTGCCGCGGTAATCTTACCATAGAGGCCAATACGACTCTTGATGTTTCGACGAATAATTACACAATCAATTGCGGCGGATACTGGTATAATACCACCGCCTCCGGGGTGTTTCAGCCGCGATCCGGCCGGGTGATTATAGACGGAAGCGGCATACAGTATTTGTACAGCGGTAATCTGAGTAATGGTAAGGCCTTTAATAAGCTGTATCTCCGCGGTAACGACGTCCGTATTACGCAACGTCTGGATGTGAATGACAGTTTGGCTATAGAATCCGGGAATTTCAGTCTTGGCGGGCAGGCCGTTTACGTGGGCGGTAATTGGTATCAGGCGCCTTCCACAACGGTTACGACCGGTACCGGCAGCGTTACTTTTAATCGAAACGGGCCGCAATACATTTCGGCCACCGGACGCGATGACTTTTATGATCTCGTGCTGTCCGGGTCCGGCGCAAAATATTTTATGACCAAAATTGACGTCAACCGCCACCTGACCATCAATGCCGGCGATTCCCTGATTGTCAACAGCGGCGATTCCCTGTTTGTCGGCGGCAACTGGACCAACAACGGCGTTTTTATACATAACAATAATACGGTTATCGCCGATGGAACTGTCAACGCCACGTTTACCACAAACATGAATTCCATTAACCAGGCTTTAACGAACGGTTTTTATAACTTTGTTCTGAACAAACCCAACCAGAATGATGTATTATTGGGACAAACAAACAGTGATTTATATGTCGGCGGGAATTTAATTATAATTGCCGGTTCGCTCGATGTGAATACGCTTGGGTTTAACACTGTTTATTGCTACGGGGATTGGGATAACCGGGGCGGTACTTTTATAGCCCGCGGCGACACGGTTTATCTGCGCGGCAAGGGCAGTCGCACGCTTCGAACGGGTTATACCGGCATTGGCGGCAATTATATTTTTAACCATTTACAAATTGACAGCGCAGGCACATACACGCTTACCGGCTACCAGATGGATGTTCGCGGGGTGTTTAATATCAACCGCGGTACTATCCGGTCCAATGGTTACGACATTTATTACAGCACGACCGGAACCGATTCGGTAAATATAGCCGAAGGAGGCGTATTGGCCATTGAAACCGGCAGTACCTTCTATGTTTACCAGAATTCCCGCGTAAACGTCGGTCTGTACGGTACCGCCGGGACGCTTACGGTTATTGGCGACAGCGCTAATCCGGCCATTATCACACGGCGCACAGGGGCCGGCACCTATGCGCTTACGATAGGGCCTAATGGAACTATCGGAGCCCGTTATTATAAGATTGAACGCACCAACGCCAACGGCGTGTGGGTCCAGGCCGGAGGAACCATCCAGACTTACCCGTATAATTTCAGCGACGGTAACTTTGCTTATCCAATGGGCGTAGCCGGCGCGACGGCTTTACGTATAGACAGTTTAACAACCAGTATGACCCGCGCTAATAACAACGCGATCTGGAACGCCAATTTCTCAGTCAATCCTGGTGGCGGCGCCAACAACGTAACCTTCGGGGATGCCACCGATACCCTGCAGTTTGTGGACGCCACCGGCGTATTTTCCGGCGACACATACGATAATCCCACGAGCACGGGCATTATTGAATGGATTTTCTCCGATTCCATATCGACCTGGAACGGTACCTACAGCACCAATTGGTTTAATCCCTACAACTGGACGCCGGCCGGCGTACCCGACGGAAACCGACGCGTGGTGATTGCTGCTTCCGCCGTTAACCATTGCTATACGGACACCAACAACACCCCCGGCGTAGCTTACTGCAAAGACCTGACCATCGAAGCCGGTACGCGCCAGCTGATGATAATGGACGATACATTAGTGGTTCACGGCGACATTACCATTAATGGTACATTGACCGTTATGAGCGGCCAGTCCCTTATCCAGGTCAAAGGTAACTGGTCAAATCCCGGGACTTTCAATCCCGGCGGCGGACGCGTGCGGTTTGACAGTACCGGCATCCAGACGCTGGTCAGTGGCGGTACTGCGACCAACAAGCGTTTCAGTACGCTCGAAGTCGGCCGCAATTCCATTCTTGCTATAACTACCAATGCGGTTCAGATCAATGATACGTTGTTTATTGACTCGTTCGGCACGCTGGATAACGTATCCAACGTAGCTTTATATGTCGGAAAGAAATGGGATAATGACAACGGCGGTTATTATAAGCACGGCACCAGTACAACCTATTTTAACGGTACCGCTGCCGCTTTCATTTATGGTCGCGACTCGAGCGATTTTTATAACGTTGTCTTTGAAAATAGCGGTGCCAAGACCTTCATGACGAATGTCGATATCCGCGGAGGAATTACCATTCAGTTATCTTCGGGCGTCGTAGACGGCAACGGCAAGACCATTCAATTAAGTGGCAACTGGGACAATTACGCTACTTTTACGCCTAATCTGAGCACCGTTATATTCAACGGAGCCGGACAAAATATATATGGCGGGGGTACCGGCGGAAATAATCCTACTACATTCAGCGGTCTGCGGTTTGAAGGAACCGGGACTAAAACACTCTTCACCAATATTAATATTGACAGCGGATTATTTGACGTCAAACGCAATTTTGATTTGAATGTTTATACGGTCAACAGTCTATCCGAAGCCGACAGTTTCCAACTCGACGCGGGTATGAATATCTATTTGCGCGGCTATGACAATTTTCCTAAGAATTTCGAATATATTGACATGAATCCCACTTCCGTTACTCAATATATACGGGATTCGGTCCAGCTTATTGAGACCAAATTGTCTGACGGTTCCCATTTCTATTACGGCAATCTACTGATCAGCAAACAATCCAGCGGCCCGGTTTACTGGAAACGCATTAACGGCGATTTGCAAGCACGGGGATATATACAGATATCAACGGCTGCCATGGCAGGAGAAGTTATTCTGGATGTCAGCACGGAAAATCATAATATAACGTGTGGTGGTAATTTTTTAAATTACGGTTTGTTGCTGTCAGATACCAATGAGGTCAATAACACCCTGACATTTAACGGATCGGCAAATCAAAACTTCTATCCGGAGGGTACAGGGAAAGGCAAACGGTACTTTAATATCATCATCAGCAATACCGGCACTGCTCCAACTAATTATGTCTATCTGCAGGGTTTGTCGGATTTAATTATTCGGAATAACCTGAATATCAATGAAGGAAACTTCAGCGCCAACGGTACGCGCGATATTACCGTACAAGGAAACTGGAACGCGACCAGCGGCACATTTACACCTTCCACTTCAACGGTTATTCTTACCGGGGCAACAAAAACTATCCGATCGAACGGCTCGAGTTTTGAGAATATCCGCATAACCGGTTCCTATTCGCTAACCGATGCCGCAACCTTTAACGGAAACATGACCGTCCTATACGGCAGTCTGGATCTTAACGGTCAGGTATTAAATTTGGGCAATGCCGCAACCGATTACTTTGTTGTTGACAGTAATGCCACGCTGGAAGTAGATGCCGGTGCTCAGTTAAAAATATTCGGTAATTCGGCGTTTACGGTTCAAAACGGCGCCGTATTCCGGGCCGTCGGCGTTAGCGGTAATGTCGCGACGGTGACCCGTAATAACGCCGCCAATTATTACGGCTTTACCATGTCTAACGGCACAAAAATTCATGCGAAATATGCTAAGTTCGAGTATATGAATACTTACGGTATCTATATCAATTCAGCGACGATTGATACCGGCAACAATTTCAGCTATTGTACGTTTGACAACGGTATGGCGGAAGGTAAAATGCTATACCTGAAAAATAACACCGATACATTGGTTATCCGGGATGTTAACTTCCCGACAGTTCCCACCGGGCAGTCCTATAATGTCGCCAAAGAAGGAGCGGCCGGCCACATTACCATGCAAGATGCTACGGGTGCCTTTGAAGGTGCCGATTATGAACTCGACGCGGGTGATCGTGTAGATTGGGTATATACCACCAATACCCGGCAATGGACCGGTAAAACCAATACTAACTGGCATAATCCGGGTAACTGGAGTCCGAAGTCAGTGCCGACGAGGGACAATAACGTGATTATTAATTCCAGTTCCTCCAATATGCCGACGATTACGGCAGATACGGCGCTGGCTAAAACGCTTCAGATAAGCCAAAAAACGCTGACGTTGAACGGAAGAAATTTAATTGTTACGGATTATCTAACTATAGACGGCACCGGCACCATCACGGTAACGAATAGTACCGATACAATCTTTGTCGGAGGTAACTGGACGAATTCCAGTAATTTCAACCACGGTAACGGCGTAGTAATATTTAACGGAAACTCCGGACAAACTTTCGTAACCGGCGGAACCGGCTCGGGTAAGCAATTTTACAACATCGTTGTGAATAAATCCGGCGGCAGCCTTGTTATGGGCGCTAACGATCTGCAGGTGAACAACGATTTACGGATTCTGCAAGGAACCTTTAATAATAACGGCCGAACCACAACCATCAACGGTGAATTTTATAATGCTGGCACGTTTACCGATGCAGGATCCGGAGAAATCAGGTTATCCAGCAATAACAACAAAAACCTTACCTCTAACGGCTCCTCGTTTAACAATCTGCGAATTGATAAGACTTCAACGGGTTCTATAACGCTGCAGGATAATCTTACAGTTGTTGGTAATCTTAATATTGCCAGCGGTACTTTATATTCAAACAAAAAGACAATAGAATTCGGAGATGGCGCCGATAATTTGACTGTTTCCGGAACGCTGGACCTGAATAAAGGTTCTAATCTCCGGATGTATGCTGCCGCCGCCGGTAATACGGCCCTGACCGTCAATTCCGGTGGCAGGATCAACATTATAGGGACACCGGATAGCAATGTTACGGTGACCCGCCGCACCGGTGGCACTTCATATTACGGCTTTACTGTCAGTTCCGGAGGTACTATTGCGGCCAAACACGCTCTGTTTGAATATATGAACACCAATGGTGTTTCCATTACAACAAACGGCACGAATAGCGGAATTGACGCTACGTATGATTTCGATTCTACCACATTTACTAACGGGCAGGCAGACGGCTCCTTATTAAAACTGGACGGTAATTTTACCACGGGCGATATTTGGATGACCGGCGTAACCTTCCCGACCAACGCTGGAGGCGTATCCAAAAATGTTACCCGAACAAACGCTACCAGCGGTGATTCACTGATTATGTATGATGCCAGCGGAGCGTTTGAAGGCGAGGCCTACAGTTCCGGCGCTTATTTAGACTGGCGTTATTCCACGACTACCTATACTTTTGACGGCGGTCCCTCCGGTACCGGGCGCTCATGGAAAGTAGCTGAAAATTGGAATCCTAATGGCTTACCCGATGATGCGACAAAGAACGCTCTTATTCCTTCAGGATTTACGAATGTACAGTATGATACCAATCTTACCTGCAATAATATAACCATTCGAGACGGTGCAACTGTAAACGTTAATGCCACTAAACGAATGCGGCTTGTCGGAAGCTTATTAATAACGGGAACGTCCTCTTCGTTAACGTTGACTACTGGCACTGATACTATGTTTGTAGCTAAAAGTATTACAATAGGTGCCGGCGCTACGTTAACGGCTAATAACAATAAAATTGTTTGCGGAGAAAACTGGACTACCACAGGTACCTTTAATTACGGTACAGGAAATATCATATTCAACGGTACTGGTTTACAGACAATTAATACCGGCGGGACGTCCAAACCCTTTTATAATGTTCGTATTGATAAACCATCGGGTACTATTCGATTGGCGTCTTCGCTGCAATTACGCGGTCTATTGAATATTGTCAATGGTATATTTGATTTATCCAGCAGTGATATTGAAGTATATGGCAGTTGGTATAATACCGGCGGCACATTTATTCCTAACGGAAGAACCGTATCGTTTGTAGGCAATATCAATTCAAGTATCGAAACCAATGGAACGACGTATTATCGGCTTGTTGTCAATAAAAATTCGGGTAATTATTTACAATTAAATTCAAATAATAACATCGTTACTAACGAATTCACCGTATCATCCGGTGGGTTCAGGACCAATAACAGACATTTAACCATTGGCGGTAATGTTACTTTAACAGCTTCGGTGACTATGCAAGCCGGCGATTCTCTCATACTCAACGGATCAACGGCTTCTAATTATGATGATGGAAACAATTCGATTGCCAATCTGGTAATTAACAAAACCGGTGCGACCGTTACTTCCACAGGTGATTCAAAAGTGATAAATCATTTTATCGTCCGGGACGGCACATTTGATCTAAGCGGAAGAAATTTCGATTATGGCGATGCCGCAACGGATTCCATCCGGGTTTATAGCGGCGATCTGCTTGTATCCGGAGGCGGTAACTTGAAGATGACTAACGGCACCAAGGTTAATATATACGGCGGTTCTTTAAGTATACTTGGTACCTCCGATGCTATCCGTGCGCGACTTACAAGACTTAGCTCAGGAAATTATTCTATTAACGTTTACGATAATGGTACCCTGGTTATGGGTTACGGTACTATCGAAGATTGCAATAATTTCAACGTTTCGGGATTACTGCAAGCCCAGGCCGCGAAGGTATCCCGCTTCGGTGACGGCACGGTTATTAATATCAACAACAATGGTATTTTCCGCGCAATCGGTACGGATACAACGTACGCTAACCGCGCTAACATCGGTTCGGTAAGCGGGAACTACCGTATGGTGGTCGCGAGCGGCGGCACGCTGGACGTCAAGAACGCCGGCTTCTTCAATCTCGGTGGCAGCGGGCAATATGGTATAACCCTGCAGTCCGGCGCACTGATTGAATCGACCCAGAAGATGGACAACACCTTCTTCCTGAGCGGCACCGGCAATGCCTATATCTCAATGGCCAGCGATCAGTTCGTCAGCCCAAGCGGCGTACGGTTTGACTCTGCCGCCACGAATCGCATGCTTTACAATGTTTCCAATACGTCCGGCAATGGACGTATATCCTTTGTCAATTACAAAGGCACCATGAGCGGCGTGCGCTATGAACAGGATAATGGCGATCCTTCCTACGGACGCGTACGGTGGAGTTTCAATGAAACCCAAAACGTAGGCACCAGCGCCAATGTTATATTCGGAAATGACTTCCGTATTAAGACCTTAGGCAACGCCTTAGGAAGCACGACCGTGCGGTTGATTAGCGATACGCTGAATGTTGCCGTAGCTGCTGTAATGCGATACTACACTGTCCAATCCGCTAATACGGTCAGCAATGACACGATACGCTTGTATTATGGGCGCGATGAACTGAATAATAATAATAAGAATCAGTTACATATCTGGCGGCGCAGCGCCGGTGTATGGGCCATGATCGATACGATGCCGGGCGTAACCATGCTTCGGGATACCACCGAGCTGTGGGTACAAGCCGCAAACTACCCGTTCCGCGCGGGCATACTGGATACACTGGTCATCTGCGACGCCGTTAATGACGCGAGCCTGCCGGTCGAACTGGCTTATTTCCGCGCACGCTCCGAAAACGGCAAAGTAACGCTGGAATGGAGAACCGAAAGCGAGCTGAATAACGCTTACTGGCTCGTGTTTAAGAAAGAAATTTCGGAAGAAGAATACGACAAACTGAACAAGGGTCTTATCACCATCGAACAGCTGTATTCTACGTTTGCTTCAGCCGGTCAGCTTAAGGGCGCAGGTACCAAGCCCTCTGCGACGGATTATATCTTCGAAGATACCGAAGTGAAGTCCGGCGCGCGCTACGCTTATCGTATCGCTGACGTTTCGTATGACGGCAAGATTAATGTTCATGACGCCGAATACGTTCTGGTGGATCTGCCGAAGAGCTTCCGGTTGTCGCAGAATTATCCGAATCCTTTTAACCCGAACACAACCATCGAGTACGATCTGCCGGTCGCAGCGCAGGTAACCATAAAGATCTACAACATCCTTGGCCAGGAAGTGCAGACGCTGGTGAACAAGAAGATGGAACCCGGATTCCACAAAGTCCGATGGAACGGACTCAGTAACCGCAATACGGCTGTCGCATCCGGTGTGTACATCTATCGAATTACCGCAAAAGCGCTGGAAGGCAAACAGCGGTTTACCAAGACCCATAAGATGATGGTCATCAAATAAGAACGAAAAAATTATTAAAAAAAAGGGCGGGAATATTTGCACCCGCCCTTTGTTTTTATTATATTACAAGCAAATAATATAATAACTAACCGGAGGTACTCTATGAAAGCTGTTACCAAAAATTTGTCACTCATTTTGGGCTTAATTTTTATTGTTGCCTCATTGACAATGGCGCAGGGCAATCTGAAGGAAGCGATTACCGGACTTGCCGAACCCGCGGCTAAGTTATATACCAAACCGGTAACCACCGGCTTTTCGACAAATCTGAATACCGGATGGTTTCACCGTTCACCAAAAGCCAAAAAATTCGGACTGGACATTGAAGTCGGCGTGGTATTTGTAGGAACGATGTTCACCGATAAAGATAAACGGTTTTCCACCACCGGCGATTATCAATTTCAGCAAGCCGATGCGAATGAAATATCCGAAGCCTATTTAAGAAATCAGGCCTGGTATAATAGTCTTGATTCCGCTCAAAAAATAACCGCTATTAATACGGTTTCATCACAAATTGTCGGTCAATCCGTACCGGTAACATTGTCCGGCGCCACATTTATTGGAAAAAAATCAGATAAAATCGTTGTTACCATTGGCAATAAAACGTTCAATATTACTGATCCCAACGGGCAAACGCAGACAATAGAATTAAATAATATCAGAGATACTTTAAAAATCGGAGGCATTCTCGAATCGCCAGTTGTGCCGCTTATGGCGCCCCAGGCAACTATCGGTACGGTTTGGGGCACTCAGGTTACTTTACGCTATCTGCCGCCGGCCAAAATATATGGCAAGGTCGGTAAAATGAATTATTTCGGATGGGGAATACAGCACAATCCTGCCGTGTGGCTGCCTTTTAAGATGCCAATGGATTTTGCCGCCGCGTTTTATCAGCAAAATATCAGCCAGGGAAAATTGTTTGAAGCCCATGCCGTAGCTTATGGTGCGACAGTGAGTAAACAACTTGGATTTGGTTTTTTGAATATCACGCCATATGCCGGTTATCTCAGGGAATCCTCAGAAATGACATTCAAATATGATTATGTCATGGACGCGAATAATACCATTCCTGTAAAATTTAAGGCCAAAGGGGTTAATAAAGACCGTATTACAGTCGGAAGCAATTTCCGGTTCCTGCTTGTTAATATCAATGCAGACTACAGTATGGCTAAGAAGAAAGCTTACAGCGTAGGTGTCAATTTTGCTATTTAAGTATCATTAAGTTTTACGAGCAAGGTTGAATGTAAATACATTCAACCTTGTTTTTTTTGGGAAAAATATTAGATTTAAAGCCGTATAAAAAACTTATAAAGGTTTTGCATGCCATCGATATTTAACCGGGTCAATACACCGGATGATTTAAAAACGCTCAAACCGGAAGAACTGATCAGACTGTCAGCGGAATTGAGGCAGTATGTGATTGATGAAATCACCCGCATTGGCGGCCATCTGGGCGCAAGCCTGGGCGTAGTGGAACTGACCGTTGCCCTGCATTATACCTTTGATACCCCGCGTGATAAAATTATCTGGGATGTGAGCCACCAGGCCTATATTCATAAATTACTGACCGGGCGTAAGGACCGTTTTCACACGATCCGCCAAACTGATGGTCTGAGCGGTTTCTGCAAGATTGATGAAAGCGAGTATGACGCATTCTGTACCGGCCATGCCAGCACGTCGATATCCGCGGCTGTGGGGATGGCCATCGCGCGGGATATACAGAAACAAAATCACAAAGTCATTGCCATCATCGGCGATGGCGCCCTGACAGGCGGTCTGGCGTTTGAAGCGCTCAACCACGCGGGCAGTATTAAGAGAGACCTCATCGTCATTTTGAATGACAATATGATGTCGATTTCATCCAATGTAGGCGCCTTATCCAAGCATCTAACCGATCTGATTTCCAACCCGCTTTATAATAAAGTTAAGAAAGAGATTTGGGAAGCGCTCGGAAAATTTCATGATCTCGGTGATAAAGTCCGTTATGGCGTTGCCAAACTTGAAGAAGGCATTAAAACCGTCCTGGTGCCGGGTCATTTTTTTGAAAGTCTTGGTTTCCGATATTTCGGTCCGGTGGATGGTCATGATCTGCCGCGGTTATTACGGCTATTTAACGACATCAAAAATATCAAAGGCCCGCTGCTGCTTCATGTGCTGACTAAAAAAGGCAAAGGGATGATACAGGAAGAGCGCGATGTGGAGAAATACAAAGAAGACGCTACCCGTTATCATGCGGTATCGGCGAAATCCACATCCTTAGAAACGGCATTCGAATCCCGAAAGTCGGCGCCCTCCTACACGGAGGTATTCGGAAAAACCTTGTTGAAATTATGCCGTAAATATCCGCATGTGGTAGGCATTACCGCCGCGATGGCCGAAGGAACCGGATTGAAATACTTAGCGGACGCCATGCCTCAGCGTTTTTTTGATGTAGGCATTGCGGAATCGCACGCCGTTACAATGGCCGCAGGCATGGGACTAAACGGACTGAAACCGGTGGTGGCCATTTATTCCACGTTTATTCAGCGCAGCTTTGACCAGATCGTCCACGACGTGGCTTTGCAGAATGTGCCGGTGCTCTTTTGCCTTGACCGCGCCGGTTTGGTAGGCGCCGACGGCCCTACCCATCACGGAGCGCTGGATTTGTCGTTCTTGCGATGCATTCAAGGCATGACCATTATGGCGCCAAAAGATGAAAACGAACTAAAGGATATGATTTATACAGGGATTCTTTATAATCAGGGGCCCATTGCCATTCGATACCCGCGCGGTAACGGTGTCGGCGTGCCGATTCTTGAAGAATTCAGTAAAATTGAAATTGGAAAATCTGAGATACTCGTGCGCGGAAATGATGCCGCCATCCTTGCCATCGGATCCATGGTTTCCACAGCCAGTCAGGCGGCGGCGCGACTTCTTAAAGCGGGGTATTCGGTCACGGTGGTGAACGCCCGTTTTGTAAAACCTTTGGATGAAGAAATGCTTTTCGAAATGGTACGGGATCATCGTATCGTCATCACTCTGGAAGACAATACTATCCAGGGCGGGTTTGGCAGCGCCGTTCTTGAAAAAATTTACTGCCAGAAATTCATCGAAACGCATTCCCGTCGTGATCCGCAATTTGCAGAAAAAATATCCCGGCTGACTGTCCATGTGATGGGCTTGCCTGACGCGTTCGTCGAGCATGGCGAAAATGAAATTTTGTATCAGCGCTTGGGCCTTGATTCCGAAGGCGTCATGCAGGAGATTCAATCGCTCATAGAAGCTAAAGGCATCCGCCTGAAGCTTACGCATACCAAAGAGAAGCCGGCATCCATAGCCCAGTAAAAAAAAAGTCCCGACGGTGTGGTCGGGACTTTATAGTTTTATGCCTTCAGGGAACAAATCGCGGTGACGTTGGCGATGTCCTCGGCGCTGCAGCCGCGCGAGAGATCATTGATAGGTTTGGCCAGTCCTTGAATAACGGGACCGACGGCCTGCGCTTTACCGATGCGTTCGGTGATTTTGTAGCCGATATTACCGGCGTCCAGATTCGGGAAAATAAACACATTGGCTTTTCCGGCGACGGGGCTATCCGGAGCTTTCCGTTTGCCGATGGCTTCTACGAATGCGGCGTCGAACTGCATTTCGCCGTCGGCTTTGAGGTCGGGACGTTTTTGTTTAACAATATTCAACGCATTGACCACTTTGGTGACGGCGTCGTGCTTGGCGCTGCCTTTGGTGGAAAACGACAGCATCGCCATAACCGGCTCTTCGCCGGTGAGCTGCCTGTGCGTGTCCGCAGAAGCGATGGCGATATCGGCCAGCTGGTTTTCGTCCGGATAAGGGTTCACCGCGCAGTCGGCGAATGTGACCGAGCGACCGTCCGGCAACACCATGAGGAACATGCTGGAAACCGTTTTAATGCCCGGCGCCGTGCCCACGCAGTAAATAGCCGCCCGCATAACATCGGCAGTAGTAGCGACCGCACCGCCAACCATGCCGTCCACTTCACCGCGGCGTACCATCATCGCGCCGTAATAGAGGATGGTCTGCATCAGCGATTTGGCTTCTTCATACGTCATGCCTTTAGCCTTACGCAGGTTAAATAATTCGCTCGCGTAATCGGAAACCTTGTCGGATTTTTTTGGATCCAAGATTGCAACGGAAGATGGGATTTCGATATTCAGTTCCCTGGCGCGCGCCCGTATTTTATCAGCGTCACCGAGAAGCGTCGGTTTGGCCAGTTCTTCATTGAGTATAATCTTCATAGCTTGCAAGGTACGGTCTTCCTCGCCTTCGGGTAAGACAATACGGCGTTTTTTTTCTTTGGCTTTCAGACGGATGGATTCGACAATATTCATAAGATACTCCGGATTTTATGATAAATGATGATGGATTCAATCCCTGGTGATGGAGAATGCGATCCAATTAGTTCGAGATTCACGGTTGCCGTCCGGCCAGTAACAGCTCAGCCGCCAGTAATAATTGCCTTTTGCCAAACGGGACGTTTGCGCCCATATCGGATGGGAGTAATTCACAACTACAGCGCCGGGATTGGAACAACGCAGGCTGTCATTGGTCAGATAGGATAGATGGTGGTACGTGATATATTCCACCGGCGCGCCTTCGCCGCAGGTTTCAAAAACGCCTGCGGGTTTTTGAGCGATCCAGATTGTCTGAAGTCCTGAATTGGCAATATGCAACACGCATTTGAAAGGGGTCGGTAATTTGGGGTAACACCACTTAAAAAGAGGTTTGGTACTGGTTGTATCCATGGGGTAGAACGGCGGCTGTATGCCGGATGCGGGCTGTTCAAGCGTTATAAAACGAATATAAATCGAGACGCTGTCCGGCCTGAAATATAAAGAGGTATCACTGGTTCGGTTACGCGTATCGACGGCTGTGACATAGTAATAATAAGTAGTATCTCTCGAAGCGGTCATATCCAGAAAGACCGGATCCTCAGTACTTAAAACAGAACCGATTTGTTTAAAAGCGCTGTCGATGCCTTTGGACCTGAAAATGCGGTATTCTTTGATAACATTGTCGGTCGTCTGCAGTTTCTCCCATTCGACGATAATCCCGGATGAACCCAGCGTGGTGCGCAGGCCTGATTCGGATATGGTTGTATCGCCGTTATTGGGTAGGATACGAACCGGTCCGGGCGGGTCAAATTCGGGATTAACCTCTTCCGGACAGCTGTTTAAGAACGTAACCAATCCAGTCAGAAGGAGATAGAACAGATAGGAATAATTTTTTTTCATTTTAATATCCGTTAAAATTTATAAGCCGCGCTGACACGGTGCGTGTAGCCCAGGTCATGGCTGATAATGGCGTAGTCGATCTGGAACTGCCATACGGAAAGGCCGGCGCCATAAGTGATTTTATCATGATTATATCCCAGCCGAATCTGTATCATCCGTTTGTAATCATATTCCAGGCCGTAGTGACTGGTGGCGCCATAGCGGTTGTTATGCTCGTAAGCAATCAGGACATTGCTTTCCAGTTCATCGATCGGCTGAATATAAGACAGGCCGAATTTGACGTTCAGCGGAGCTACATCGCGCGGTTTGACCTGTTGCTGACGGCTGATGGATGAGGCCGAATTGTAGGTCACGCCGGTCGTGGTTAGGTCCTGGAGGTTGATTCCTGCCGCGAAATCACCGAGATACGGGGCTTCGAGCAGATCATTGACGCCAAACATCAGCATAGCGCCGAGATCGACGCCGATACCAAATTTTTTCGCGTCGCTCAGTACGGTTTCATTCTCTCCCGAAATCCCGCTGGTTCCGCCCTTGAGGATTTTAAAATTTACGCCGACAGGGATTTGAACGGGAAAATCGCTGTACAGCCATCCCATGTTCAGATAAAACTTATTCATACGGGCGAAGGAAAAGAAAAATGCATTATCGGCGTAGTCAAAGTGGCCGAGACTGTATTGGCTGAAGTCGTAATCCGGCTGGCTGCGGGCGTAAACATTGTCCACGAGTTTCTTATATTCCGCGATGCTGCCGACGCTGTAACGGATCCAACTGACCGAGAATCCGTACGTTTCCGACAATTTATGGGAATAATTGATGAAATGATACTGGCCGAATCCGTCGAACTGGTCGGCATACATCATACTGATTTCCCGTTTGTGCAGGAGCGTGATGCCCGCCGGATTCCAGAAGAAGGCGGTGCCGTCGTTAGCCACACCGGCATAAGCGCCGCCAAGGCCTGTCGCGCGGGCGCCTAACGGAATTTCGAGAAAAGCGTTAGTGTACCAGCGATCGCCCGAGCCGGCCTGTAAGGATGAAAAAAACACCGCCGGAAGGACGACGGATATGAAAAGTATTTGTCGGATGGTTATCATACGTTACCTAAAATAAGCTATTTTACCGCGTTTTTCAACCGTTTTACCGTTGAGACGACCTTTAATCCTGTAAAAGTAAATGCCGTTAGCTACGTTGTGTCCGTGGTCGTCCGTGGCGTCCCAGATGACTTCATGATAGCCGATGGCGTTCAACGGCGGGCCCTGAACCGGATCGTCGGAGGTTATGGAACGGATTTTACGTCCGGAAACGCTATATATGGCCACTTCCAGTTTATCGAGCGTCTCGGGCGCTTCGACGCGAAACGCCAGCGTCGTGGTATTGGAAAAAGGATTCGGGAAATTACCCATAACTTTAAGGCTGAATTGGGTAATGACGTTGAATCGTAATTCCGTTATGGCGCTATGGTTGCCGTTTACATCCGCCGCCTGAAAAGTAATTACATGTTCGCCGGCAGTGAATGTTTGCGGAAGGCTTAAGATCAGCGTAACCGTGTTGCTGTTCAGCGAGGAGTCCGGCAAAATCAGATGGCTTGCGGCGGCCGGTTGCTGATCGATGAAAACGGAATAATTACTCTTGAGCAGACTTACGCCGTTGCGGTCGTAAATGACGGCTGAGATTTTAGGATTCTTAGGAACAATAGCGCCTTGAGAAAAATACTGCCCTTCGATGTTCGGTTCGATGACCGGACCTGTACGGTCGCGGTTGATCATCAGCGTCAGATCGCCGAAGTCTTCAGGCCGGGTGAGTGGAACCGTTACACGGCCCGGTATGTTTCCGATATCGTAACCGATTAAACGCCACCGCTGATTGCCGGAATCCCATCGATAGACGCCCAGCGAGTCCTTATAGCCCAGCGCGGAGGGATATCGGGTGGTGTCGTAGTTAAAATAAACGAGCATAGTCTTTCCGAGCGCGGTTACATCCGACCAGCGGCTGAAGTCTATACGGTAAGCGGCCGGCGCGGAAGCGTTTTTCAGGATCGCCAATTCCAAATCCGGTTGGTTCACTAAACGGACATTCGTAAAGGGCGTCAACGCGATTGTGGCGGGTTGTGTGACCGAGGCAGGCGGCAGGCACAACGCAAAACGTTCATCCACAAAAACCGTATCATTTTTTATTCCGGAAAGGGTTGTGCCCAGCGCCGGCGTGACGTTAAAAATATTCAGCGACAGAGTACGGTAACCGAGATTGTTGGTCCGGTTAACGTCATTAACGCTTTGAGCGGAATCTACCCACACATAAATATTGTGTGAACCGTTTTCCAGCGCGGCCGGTATGGCAACCGTATCCCGAGCCGTCTTACCGGAATTGGGAATGGTTCCGGCGATAGAGGTTGTGGTTTCGCCGATCAAAATGCCGCCAAGCTGAGGATGGTTCCTGTAAAACTTTACCGGGACGTCGTTTACGGGCAGGTAACCGTTGTTTTCAATCACCGCCATTATACGGGCCACGCTGTCGCCGCTCAGGAAAATACGGTCGGTCAGCGGGTTACCCGGGTTATCGATGGCGCCGAGCGACAGATCAATACCGGCGCGTACGGTATTGGAATACCGGGCGGTGACGGTGGAATCGCCGGTTGTATCCTTAACTTTGATATGGAAACGCAGTTCATCTTTTTCCGACCAGGGACCGATACCGCGGCTTTCATAATACTGATTGTCGGCGGGATACAGCGTATCCATGAGGCCGGTCTGGTTAATCACGCCGAGGCGCTCATAGAGTGCAACTACATGATCCACGCCCTGTGGGTCATTGGCACGGCAGCGAAATCGTATCGTATCGGTTGAGGTGATTACGGCCGGAATGGTTTGGATATCCGATATGTACGTTGCGTTGACGGCAAAATCAGCCGAAGCGCTGAATGTCCGGGTGCCGTCGGATGATTCGCCGTAAATCCGGACGCCGGCAAATCCGTCATCCAGCAGCGTATCCGGTATAGCGCTAAGGTTCAGCGCGACGCTGTAATCATTGCCTGTGATTGTGAACGTAGTCGAATAAATCGTAACCAGAGACGCGATATTAGCGCCGTTGGTTACCGAGTCTCTAACGGGCTTATACTGATACACTTCAAGTTTGGCTGTGCCCGCGGAAAAGCCCGCGCTGCCGGTGATTAGCACGGTGTCGGTTTTGACCGGGCTATAATTGGATAAATTTAAGGTTTTATTTTCAGGGACTTTGAGCCGCAGGGCCGGATCGCCGAGAAAGTTAAACTGATAAACCATACTGGGCGCGATATAGGCCTGTTCCAGAGTGCTTCCGAAATCGCCGCCCGCCTGAAAATCGTCCGCGCCCTTCAGGATGATATAATTCAGCTTTCCCAGTATCAACGCTTCGCCGGCCGTAGAGGCCTGTTCCAGCATGGGCTGTATCGTTTGGTCGAGCAACTGGTAGTCGCCGATAATCCAGCCCACGCCGCTGGCGGCATACACGCCGATGGCGCCGCGGTTTGGGGTTTTTACCAGAAGTTCGCCGAGGGCCACGCGGCTGTCTTCTTCGAAGGAGCCCACAAAACAGGTCATACTGAGGACCAATGGCCACGGACCGTTTGTGGGTGTCAGCGCGAGCGCCTGATCATTGCTGAGAAGCGGCTTACCCGTGAGCGCGTCCAGATCGCCCCAAATACCGCCGCCCCCATGGCCCAGATAAGCCATAAGCAGTTTGCCGGTATTAAACGCATTCATAACTGCATTGGCGCCGCCGAAAAACTGGTCGTTCAGCGGATAGGCATAGATACGGTCCGCCGAGAATCGCTGCGGCAGACGATTGTTAATAATCCTGGAACTCTGATAGCGGAATACGTCATACGGGATTTCGCTGTTGGATCCCTGACCGCGGGTTTCACGCTGGCCGCCGATAAAACAGACGCGGTTCTTCCAATCGCCCGGATACGCCGATTGTTCATAGGTGATAATTTTGTCTATAACATTGTCCAGTTCGGTATTCGTGGTGACGGAAATCCGACCGATAAACAGATCGGCGATGATGTCGTCGTCCAGCGTCGCGTACCAGTGATCGCTTCCAGCAGGGCCGTAAGAAAGCGTCTGGATGGATTGCACCGGCAGGAAATCGTTTTTACTGCGCTTGGAATTATAGGAGGCATCGCCAATCAGAACCACATAGAGCGGCGAGCCCTGCGTGCCTTGCCAGGCGGGGGATTGAGCCGCGAAACGCAGAAAATCGCGAATAGCGTACGGACTTTTTATGCCGGCATTAAACTGGTCATAAATATCCTCCGCGAGGACGGTTTCAACCGTATAACCCCTGTTTCTGCGATAGTTTTCCAGCCGCTGAATGCTGTTCCGGAAAATCTTCGGTGTAATGATCAGATATCGCGCATTATGACTGCCCTGACGGAGATCCCGCAACGTATCCAATGTGAGGGATTTCGGTTTCATTTTGGCTTCTTCCGTTACGGCGATATATTCGGTTTCGGGGAAGAAGATGGCGTCCTGAAAGGTGATTTTATAACTCCCGTCGAATGAATTGGAATCAACGTCCCAGCTGACCATTTTGCTGATGCCTTTTTTATAAAGACTGATGGCCGGGGTTCGGAAGCCGCTGACTTCAATCTGGTGGACATAACCGGATTGATACGTATCGCCGCCTGTAAAAAGAATGTACGTGCTGTCCGACGCCGTGTACTTGCGTTTGTAGGTAACGTCAAACCAGTTCAGGGCGATGATGTCCAGGTTGCGTTCCGCGTTGGCCGGCGTAAAGATGCGCAGCGTGTTTTCGCCGTGTCGCAGGCGGCCGCTGCCCGGGAATACCGGCAAGGCGGCTTGAAATTTTTTCGCGCCGGACCAGGTCATGGCCGTAGGCGTCAACAGCACATCGTTCACGAATACCTGTATATAATGTAAACCGGTACTGATGCCCTGAAAGTTGATCACGAGGGTGTCCACGCGCTGAAAAAGATTATCGGGATTTTCGATGTTAAACTTGTACTCCCTCGTGGACTGGGCGTTAGAACCGCCGGCGATGTATGAAACGCCGTCATCAAACGTCCAGATGTCTTCAACAACCGCCGGCTGGATCAGGTTAATATTTTTGAGCTGGTCCGACCGTACGCGGTCGTCCTCGAAATGCCTCGTGACGGTGTAAAAAGGCGGGCGCAGGAGATTGGTGTCCTGACGCAGACCGGCGTTCTCCTCTATCAGCCGCTGTCCCAGAGGTCCATCCCAGGTTAGGAAATACACATTCTCATCGCTCCACAAATCATAATAATGTCCGCTGAAGGATGGAATATCCTTTAAATACGGATGAAATTTGGAACGGTATTGTTCTCCGAAGAATTCAAAATAGTCTCCATTTGAAAAAACGCCGTCGGCTTCGCCTTTGAAATATATCGGTACCTCCCGTCCCTGACAGATAAGACGGAAAGACCGTGGATCAATAGATTTGAAAGGCATCAGCCGTTTTAAGTCATCGTAGGTAATTTTATACAGGCCGTCTTTATTGAGAGTAATTTTGATGTAGGTGCTGCCCAGATAATTTGCCTGCAGGTTTTCCTTATACAGGTTTTTTTTGGACTGCCATATACGGTTTTTTCCTGCGGATTCCCAGTTAATGATCTGAGTTTTCAGCAGGGCCTGCAGATCACCCGAAATCGGTTCCGTGATGGCCACTTTTTTATTCGACGGATAGACAATGCGGATGCTCATCGTACGCAGCGCTTCCAGTTCTTTCTTAACAGCATGATAACGGTAAGGATAAATATCCAGCCGATACATTGGAATTTCCCTGAAATGCCCGAGAAACTGCAGGTGTACGGAATTTGCAGGCATCCATTCATTTTGCCGCTTCCAGTCCGTGGTCGAAGCGTCCGAAAAACTGCTTTCCGATAGCGCAACCATCGCGGCGTGGTCCCTGTGCGGGAGGATAGTATGAACACGGCTACGTTTGGATGCGCTTTGTATTACCGATACGGAAGGGTTTCCTTCAGGCAGTTCCAGCAAATACGTTAACTTAGGCAGTTCCGGCGCTCCGGGTTGCGTGATCGATTCAAAAAAAGGCGCGCTGATTTTATGAAAAGTTTTACCGTTTACCGACACCGTTTCAAACTGGGGATCGGGGAATTGCAGTTCATAAATATACTCGCCCGGTTTTACAGATTTCAGCGAGATATAATCGTTTTTTGATTTTACCGTTTCGCCGTTTTGGGCGGTTAAGAGGTTACCGGTCAGACCGATGACGCATGCGATAAATATGATGATTCCGGTTGGTTTGGTCGGATACATAGACTTTCCTGTGCGATTCATTTAATATTGTACAGATGAGGCCGTCGAATGGTCTTATTTAGTTTGATTGGGTTCGAGTCCTGAAAAATCCTTGCGGTCGGTTTTTCGGCGGTGTCGTCGGAGCCATTTACGTGTTTTAGACTGGCTCATGATGTCTATCAGGTGCTGGCGGAGTTCACTGGCGGTGAGATTGCGGTGCAGCACGCCTTTAAACGCGGTGGAGATTTTGCCGGTTTCCTCCGAGACGACGATAGCGACGGCGTCGGATTGTTCTGTAACGCCGACAGCGGCACGGTGTCGTGTGCCAAGTGAGGATTCGATAAACGGATTTTGGCTAAGGGGCAGCAGGCATTTGGCGGCCTCAATTTGCTCGTTGTCGATAATCACGGCGCCGTCGTGCAGCGGTGAGCGCGGGTTGAAGATGGATTGGAGTAGCTGGTGGGACACGCGTCCCTGCACGGGCAGGCCGGTTTCGATAATGTTTTTAAGACCGGCCGTCTGGGCCAGCACAATGATGGCGCCGTTGCGGCGCTTGGCCAGCATTTCGCAGGCTTTGACCACGTCGTCAATATAATGCGGCACGCCGATTTTGATAATCGTTTTAATGAAACGGCCCTGCCCCAGCGAGGTCAGGATTCGGCGTAGTTCGGGCTGGAAAATGATTACGAAAGCGATAACCCAGACGGTACGGATCTGGTCCACCAGCCACATCATCCCGTGCATATTCAACGCCTGCACGGCGAACGACAGCAGCAAAATGATAATGAGTCCGATCAGCATGCGCGAAGCGGTGGTTCCCTGGATGATGAGATACGCGCGGAAAAGAATCAGCGTGACGGCCAGAATGTCCAGAATATCCAGCCACGTGACCGGTATGAAAAATATTTTAAATAATTCAGTCTGCATGGGTTTCGGCGGTTATCCGGTTAAGAATTTCCAGCGCGCGCCTTACGGGAAGAATGTCATGCAGGCGAAGTACCGATGCGCCCTGCATGGCCGCCCAGACATTTGTGACGATCGTACCTTCCAGCCGATCGTCCGGGCCGGCGTTAAAGGGTTTTCCGAGAAACGATTTACGGGAAGAGCCGATCATTACAGGCCGCCCGAGCCGGCGGAATGCCTGAAGATGTTTCAGTAAAAGATAATTATCCTCCAGCCGTTTGCCGAATCCCAATCCGGGATCAATGATGATGGACTGTACGCCGGCGTTGGCGGCCAGCCGGCACTGTTGTTCAAGAAACGTGAAGACCTCGCCGACCACGTCGTCGTAATGCGGGTTTACCTGCATGTGCTTGGGCGTGCCCTTGATGTGCATGATAATCAGGCCGGCGTTGAGGCGGGCGGCCGTTGCGGCCATATCCGGATCGAAAGTCAGGCCGCTGATGTCGTTGATCAGACAGGCGCCGGCGCGGACGGCCTCGGCCGCCACGGCGGATTTATAAGTATCAATCGAAACGGGAAGACCGATATCACGGACGACCCGTTCGACGACCGGAAGCGCGCGGTCGGTTTCTTCCTGAAGACTCACAGGGTCGGAGCCCGGCCGTGTGGACTCCCCGCCGATGTCGAGGATATCGGCGCCGTCGTTTTTAAGTTTTTCGGCCTGCCGCAGAGCGTCATCCCGTTTCAGAAAACGACCACCGTCGGAAAATGAATCCGGCGTGACGTTCAGGATGCCCATCAGAAGCGGCCGGCGAGACATCGCGGTCATCAGGTATTCGACAACGCTATTCGACATCCGGAAAATACTCCCTGAGTTTTTTGCGCGCTTCCTCACGGTAAGGATCTTCGCGCGGGATGTATTTCATGGCGGCGCGGAATGCTTCGATGGCCTCGTTTTTACGGTTCTGAATATCATAGATTTTTCCAAGGTACAAAAAGGCATAACCGTGATTGGCCGATTTGACCGCCCGCTGAAAATACTGTTCGGCCAGCCGGTAACTTTGATTTTCATCCTGCCGACGTTTTTTCATTTTGTACCATGCCGCCTGATGATAATGCACGACGCCCTGCGTGTAAAATATTTCCGTGTGGTTTGGGTACAACCGATCGGCCTGTTCGAGCAGTTTAAGCGCTTCGTCATAATATCCCATGTAGTCATAAGCGGAAACAAGCCCCATGATCGCGTTCAGATGATTCGGCCTCAGGAATTTAGCGGTACGGAAACACTGAAGCGCCTGCTGGGTATTGTAATCGTGAGGTTTGGCGTACTGAAGAAACATAAAACCGTATTCCAGGTACGTCTGGAACGCGGCCGGATTATATTGAAGCGCCTGCGCCAGAATGTCTTGTCGTCGTGTAAATCCGAATGATTCCCAGCGGATTTTCTGCATGAAGCTGAGCAGGTAATATATCATATAATCCCGCGCGTATAACTCTTTTCCGGCGATTAAAGCGAATTCGGCGTCCAGATACCGCGGTTCCGGTTTCATGAACAGATAGTATTTCGCTAAGGCAACATAAGCCGGGGCAAATCCGGGCGCTTTCTGGCCGCACATTTTGAGATGGTATTCGGCGCGCTTCTGGTAGTCGTTGCGCAGTTTGTCGTCGGATGTCCGGATCATCAGTTCGCCGTAGGCTAAACCTTTGCCGAACCATGTCAGGGCGCGCGAACTGTCTTTCATGTGCGCGCGGTTGAAAGCGGCCAGCGATTCCTGATAGCGGTCTCGTGAGAAAAGTTCCTGCGCATAACCGTATTGTAAAAGAGCGGGGGATCGGTACAGTTCCAGATCCGGTTCCATAACCGGCGCCGGTCGCATACCGGCGGTTTTATAAATACCTTTGGTCATAATGGCAGACAGGTTTTCAAGTGCCGGTACCAGGTCTTGCGTGGTTTGAAATGAGAGGGTTTCACGTATCAACGCTCGGGATTCGCTTTCTTCAAGCGAATAGATGTCGGCGTTTATTTCAAGGTACTTTCCGGATATGGAGTAGGATCCGCTGACCATATAATTGATTTTAAGCGTACGGCACCAGGTTGTAAGCCGTACGGTATCGTTATATTTCAGTTCCGCGCGGTCGGTGGAGTCGAAGGCGTCTAAGAGCCAATCGGGTTTGAGAAAGAGCATATGGTCCGGCGACGTCATCATACCGCGGTAAGCTGTTAATTCCGCCAGGGCTCTTCCGAGTCCTGCGAACTCCCCGGAATCAGCCGGGAAGCCGGTAGCGGGAAGATATTGAAGCGGCCAGACGGCAATGTAAATGGTTTCTTCCTGAGGCGGCCGGGATAAACGGGCTATCAGGTAAGTAAAGGTTGCAAAAGCGCAGAGAAACATCGCTATGCGTTTGAGCTTCTGCTTATTGATGACGGCGGAAAACCGGTATAGGAACCAAGCCATAAAGATAATTACAAACATGACGCCGATATATAGCCCGATGCCGCCGGGGACTTCCCCGGAAAGAAAACGAATCAGTTTTTCCATAAATTGTTATACCGTTGGTGTGATGACTGCAGGGGTAACTTCCGTTTCAGGGGTTTTAGGGTTTGACGCGTTACCGTTGAACGCGTCCGGGTCTTTCATGATCAGGTCCAGATCTTCCGCATCGATTGTTTCCCGTTCGATGAGGGCGCGGGCGATGGCGTGCAGGTATTGGATATTATCCCGCAGAAGCTGGTCAGCGGTTTTTTCGGCTTCCCAGATGATCCGTTTGATTTCCTCGTCGATCAGCGTGGAGGTTTTTTCGCTGTAATTGCGGGCGGTGGCGATTTCGCGTCCGAGGAAGACTTCCTCGTCCTTCTTGCCGAAGGCGACCGGACCCAACGCGTCGCTCATGCCCCATTCGCAGACCATTTTACGCGCCACGGCGGTAGCCCGGTCAATGTCGTTGCCGGCGCCGGTCGTGACGTGGTTGAAGACGATTTTTTCCGCCGCCCGTCCGCCGAGCAGGTGAACCAATGTGGTCTGGATGAACTGGCGGGAATACATATGCCGGTCGTCGGTGGGCAGGTAATGCGTCAGGCCCAGCGCGCGCCCGCGGGGAATAATAGTGACTTTGTGAACGGGGTCCGAATCGGGCAGTAATTTGGCGACCAGCGCGTGACCGGCTTCATGGTAAGCCACCATGTTTTTTTCTTTCTCGTTTATAACAAGACTCTTCCGTTCCACGCCCATCATCACCTTGTCCTTGGCGTTTTCAAAATCGATATTTTCCACGACATCGGAGTTGCGCCGTGCGGCAAGCAGCGAGGCTTCGTTCACTAAATTTTCGAGGTCGGCGCCGGAGAGGCCGGGCGTACCTTTGGCGATTTTTTCGAGACGGACATTGTCGCTGAGCGGCACTTTACGGACATGGATTTTAAGGATTTCCTCGCGGCCCTTGACGTCCGGTTGGTCAACGACGATTTGCCGGTCGAACCGGCCCGGTCGCAGAAGCGCGGTGTCAAGAATATCCGGGCGGTTGGTTGCCGCGATGACGATGATGCCATCGCTGGCGTTGAAACCGTCCATTTCAACGAGGAGTTGGTTAAGAGTTTGTTCGCGTTCGTCATGGCCGCCGCCCAGGCCTGCGCCGCGGGACCGACCAACGGCGTCGATCTCGTCGATAAAAATAATGCAGGGATGGTTTTTCTTGGCCTGTTCAAACAGGTCGCGCACCCGCGCCGCGCCTACACCGACAAACATTTCCACAAAATCCGCTCCACTGATCGAGAAAAACGGCACGCCGGCTTCGCCCGCAACGGCCCGGGCCAGAAGGGTTTTGCCTGTCCCCGGAGGGCCCAGCAGCAGCGCGCCTTTGGGAATGCGTCCGCCCAGACGCGTAAATCGACCGGGATCTTTCAGAAATTCCACGATTTCCTGAAGTTCGGTTTTTGCTTCCTCACAGCCGGCCACATCCGAAAAAGTTACTTTGGCGTCCTTATCGCTGGACATGCGGGCGCGGCTTTTACCAAACGAAAAAATGTTTTTTCCGCCGGAACCTCCGCCCTGCATGCGGCGAAGAATAAAAATAAAAATACCGATGGCGATAATCCACGGAAGCATCTGCAGAAGAATGCTGGAAAAATCCGTTCCTTTTTTAGTGAACTCCACGCCAATTCCACGCGCCTTCCAATCCTCCAGCATTTTGGAATCGATAAACGGCAGATACGTCCGGAACTGACTGTATCGGGTTAGTTTTCCGTCCACAATCCGTGTGGTGTCTTCTTTGAGGAGGCCGCTTAATTCGTAATCGGTAATCACGATACCGCTGATCTTATTGCTTTCCAGCAGTTCCTGATATTCCGAGAATGGAATTTCAGCGATTTTATCGGTGTTGCCGCTCAATAAGTGATAGAGGAAAAAAAACGCAAAAAAGAGCGCCATCCATATCAGAACGGTACTCATCGAGTTTTTCATATTCGGGCCGCCGCCCGGCGGGGCAGGCCGATTACTTTTGGACGCGTTTCCTTTGCTCTTTTCGTGGCTACCCGATGATTTTTTATTTTTGGTTTTATTATTATCGGCCATATTGTAAAATCGTAAACACGCTCCTTAGTTGTGGGTAACGTACACATCCGGCAGGTTCCGGTATTGCTGCTGATAATCCAGGCCGTAACCGATGACAAAGTCATTACCGATTTCGAATCCGACGTATTTAATCGGGAAATCGGTTTTAGCTTTTTCTTTTTTCAGCAGCAGGGCGGCAAATTCGAGGGAGGCGGGTTGATAATACATCAGGTGATTGCGGATATACGTTACCGACAGGCCGGAATCAACGATATCCTCCACCACAATGACATGGCGGTCCTTAAGTTGGGCGCTGACGTCCTTATCCAGCGTCACTTTGCCGGAGGAAGTCATGTGGTCGCCGTAGCTGCCGATTTTCAGAAAATCGATTTCCGCTTCCGATACGTCCATGGCGCGGAATAAGTCGGCGATGAAGAGAAAAGCGCCATTGAGCACACCCACCAGAATGGGATTCTTGCCGCGGTAATCATCGGTTAGCCGCTGGGCCAGACGCCGGACCGCTTTTTCAATTTCATTGCGGTCGATCAGGATTTTAAAATCATGTCCGTCAATGTGAAGCTCAGGTTTCATGGTAGTCACATTCGATTTGGTAAATGGTTTTGGTGTTTTTATCAATTTTATATCGTTCGTCAAGCCGCCAACCGCACACCCAGACTATCTGTTCGTCATCGCCAAACCGGTCGGTTAACAGCGGAATCAGCGGTTTATTAAGGACATCGATTTTTTTATCAATAAAAAAATCGCTCAGCTTTTTCATGCCCTGCATCCCCAGCGGGTTAAACCGGTCGCCAGGTTTCCAGTTGCGAAGAACCAGTGTCCCGCGAATCTTGGCCCCGTCTATATACTCTACATACCGCGACATGCCCAACGGCGGCCGTTTGTTGCCGGGGTATGGTTTCAGGACAAACCGGATGCCGTTATCGCTCAGGTTATATTCGCCGGCGGATCCGATAACCATACAGAACGGTTCCGTCTGCAAGCGTTCTGTATGATAAAATACCAGATACGACTGTGTTTTCAGCACCACGGCTTTTCCCCTGTAAAATTTGGAACCGGATTCAGAGGATGCTGCCAGGTGCATGATAGCCGTATAATCCTGATAACGCAGAAACAGCGCTTCCGGATCCGTATTAAAAATCGCCGCAAAAGCTTTTTCAATAAGCAATTTGCGTTGAAATAAAAGGTAATGGTTAAAAGAGTTAATATCAAGTTTAATTTTATCCTTATCGGCATAGCAGCAGGCTTCCGCCCATAGGCGTTTTACTTCCGACTGCGCCCACTCCAGGGTCTCGCCGGCGATGGCCGACAAATGAATGAGATGGCTGGCGGTCTGCGGGTCATATTCCGCGGCCAGCAGCGGTAAAAGCCGGCGGCGAACCCGGTTGCGAAAGATCGTCATATCGCTGTTGGTGGAATCGGTACGGTAGGCTAAATGCCGCGATCCGGCGTATAAAGAAATATCCTCCCGGGAAAAGGCCAGCAAAGGCCTGACTAATTTTCCATTCCGTTCGCGAATACCGCAAAGGCCGGTCCATCCGGTGCCGTGAATAATGCGCGCCAGTACGGTTTCCGCCTGATCGTCGCGGTGATGCGCGGTACAGATATAATTTAATTGGTTGTCTTCCGCGCAGCGGTTCAGCAGTGCATAACGAATTCGGCGCGCGGCCGATTCCAGGGATTCGCCGGATTCGGCTTCGGCGCGCACGTCCACCCGGTCGGCGTGACACGGTACGCCGGCTTTTGCGCACAGCGTTTTGACGAAAGCTTCATCGCCATCGCTTTCAGCGCCGCGCAGGCCATGATTGAGATGAAACACCTCCAGGATAACCTGAAGCCGGTCTTTTGCGCGGCAGAACAGGTCGAGCATAACGGTGGAATCCATACCGCCGGAAACCGCCAGCAGCAAGCGGTCGCCGGGCTGGAAATATCGCCGGTCCCGGCAATGAGCGGTAAATCGGGATTCCAGATCAGAAGGTGTCATCAGGGAATCTCGCTGAATAAGGTTCTTGAAAGCACGGCCGCGGACAGTAGCAGACCCAGCGCGGCTATTAAGAAATACGGATACAATTCTTTGTAGCGCAGGATCGTCGAAACCTCGATTTTGGTTTTTTCCAGTTTCTCAATGTCCCGGTAAACATCTTCGAGCATGTTTTCGGTGGTGGCCCGGTAAAACTGTCCGCCGGTGATTTCGGCGATGCTTTTGAGGGTCGGTTCGTCGATTTTAACTTCGGCGCTTACATATTGCCGGCCGAAAAACGGGTCGTCCACGGGAATGCGAGCGATGCCGTCTTTACCGGCGCCGATGGTGTAAATGCGTATGTTCAGCGCTTTCGCGATCTGGGCGGAGGTAATCGGGTCAATTTCGCCGCGATTATTCTGGCCGTCGGTGAGCAGGATGATAATCTTGCTCTTGGCTGTGCTTTCCCGCAGCCGGTTGACGGAGTTGACAATGCCCATGCCGATGGCCGTGCCGTCTTCGACCATGCCGATATGTGTTTGCCGGATGTAATGAATAACCATGGCGTAGTCCGTGGTCAGCGGGCACTGGGTGAAGCTTTTACCGGCAAAAACAACCAGAGCGACCCGGTCGGACGTGCGGCGTTCCACAAACCGGATCGCGACTTCTTTGGCGGCTTCCAGACGGTTTTTCCTTCCCATATCCTCAATCAGCATGCTGCGGGATACATCCAGCGCCATCACGATATCGATGCCTTCGGCAGTGATTTTTTCCTGAACATTTTTTAAGCGGGGACGGGCCATGCCTACGATGAGCAGCGCGACGGCCGACCACTGGACATAAGGCATTACAGCCGCCCATCGGCTTCGGAATGAAGGCATGACGGCACGCAGCAGGCGGGTGTCGGAATAACGAAGGGCCGGCTTTTTCCTGCCGCGGGTGTAATATATTAAAAGAGGTATTACGGCGAGCGCGGGAAGAACATACCCGCTGGCGAACTCAAACGGCATACGACTTCCGATCGCGTTGATTTTTACGCGGGCGCAGTATCAACTCTCCCAGCAGGCAGAGGATAGCGATCAGCAGAAACCACTGGTAGCGGTCCTCGTATTCCGTATAACGGTATTGATGGGATTCGGTTTTGCCCATAGCGCTGAGCCGTTTGTACAGCGCGTCCATTTCCGATTCGTCCATTGTGGCGCGGTAATAAGCCCCGGAAGTTTCTTCGGCCATTTTTTTTAACAGGGCTTCCTCAAGCCGTGTCGTAACGGCCTGGCCGCCGCGTTTTTTATAATCTTTGAGTTGTCCGTTGTCATCATAAACAGGAATCGGCGCCGGGATTTCCGTACCCACACCGATGGTAAACACCGTGACGTCCTTCAGGTCGGCAATTTTTTTCTCGGAAGCCGGGTTATGATCTTCGCCGTCGGAAAAAAAGACTATAGCCCTGCCGGCAGCCCGGGAAGGCGCGTCTTCATTTTCTTTTGGGAAAGCCGCTAATGCCGTTTCCAGAGCGGCCTCAAAATTCGTACCTACCGATGTGGTCACGGAGGTCGTTATGGACTCAAGAAAAAGCCGTATGGCGCCGTAATCGGTCGTCATCGGGCATTGTAAAAACGCATCGCCGGCAAAAATCACCAGCGCGACCCGGTCTCCCGAAAGGCGGTTCAGCAGAGACTGCATTTCATGTTTAGCTTTTTCCAGGCGGCTGGGTTTTACATCCTGCGCATTCATGGAACTGGATATATCCAGAGCCAGAACGATATCCATACCTTCCACTTTGATTTCTTCATACCGGGATCCCACTTGAATACCTGACAGAGCCAGCACCAGCAGGAATAAGCCGGAATAAAATAACACGTTGCGGCCGATCAAACGAAAGCGGTTATAATCTGCGTTCACTAATCCGTTAAGTTCGTCCCGCACAAATATCCGACGGCGATTGATTTTACTTTTAAGGACAGCCCCGTGCCATAATAACAGCGCCAAAACCGGCACCAGCAACCAGAGATATTCAGGATTGGCCAGCCGGATCATTTTAATGTTTCCTGCAGATTAAAGTTAAAACGATCATAACGAGCGAATATAAATATAAATACCTTATTATGCAAAAACTTTAACATTGCATCCACCGGGTTCGTCGGGGATAATTCTATTGATTATCGTTGCAAAGTTATGTATTATATAAACCCAATCAGCAATTTAAACGGAGCCTGTTTATGTTCAGAACGATAGAAGATTTTATCAATCAATGGAGTTATGAGTCTGAAGCTACCGTCAAAGTGCTTAAGAATTTAACCGATGATTCTTTGCGGCAAAAAGTCACAGCCGAGGGGCGATCTTTGGGCACGCTGGCCTGGCATCTTGTAACCACACCCTGCGAAATGCTGCAACGTACCGGGTTAAAACCCGAAGGACCGGATGAGCACGCTCCCGCTCCACCCAAAGCGACGGAAATAATACGGCAGTATGAGCAGACGGCTTTATCAGTAAAAACCGAAGTGGAAAAGAAATGGAAGGATGCTACGCTGACCGAAACCGTTGATATGTACGGAGAACCATGGACGATAGGATTTGTATTATACTCCCTGATTTTACATCAGACGCACCATCGCGCTCAGATGACCGTGCTGATGCGCCAGGCCGGACTGGCGGTGCCGGGCGTGTACGGGCCGGCACGAGAAGAATGGAAACAATTCGGCATGGAACCGCAGGTCTAAACAGCCGTTAAACAGGATTGCGCCTACATATTTTTGATATACTTTGATGTTTAAAAGGATAATCTGCTATGAAAACTATTGATGAAGCCATTGAGCACATTAAGAAAAACCAGTACAAAATGATTGATTTGAAGTTTACCGACCTGGCCGGACGATGGCATCATATAACGATACCGGTCTCGCAGTTCGATGAAAAGCTGATGCGTGACGGTGTGGGATTTGACGGTTCCTCGGTCGGGTTAAAGTCCGTCAGTTCGGGCGATATGGTTTTGCTGCCTGATTTGGCCACGGCGTTTCATGACCCGTTCTGGGACGTGCCGACATTGAGTTTTATTTGTTCCTCGTATGAGGCCGATAGCAAACAGCCGTTTTCCAGAGATCCGCGGAACATTATGCTGCGCGCGGAGAAGTACATGTGCGATCTCCAGGTGGCCGACGAAAGCCGTTGGGGGCCCGAATATGAGTTTTACGTGTTTGACAACGTTTCGTTTGAAAGCGCCGTTAATACCGCTTCTTACCGGCTGGATAGCCGCGAAGCCGACTGGCAAAGTGCCCGCGGAGGCCACGGCCACGTAATTCCGCCGCACGGAGGGTATCATGTGATTCCGCCCAAAGACCAGTTATATAATTTACGTAGCGAAATATCGATGATTCTGGAATCCATGGGTATTGAAATCAAATACCATCATCATGAGGTGGGGGGACCCGGTCAGTGTGAAATCGAAACGCCGCTGATGGGCATTCTCCGGAGCGGCGATACCGCACAGATGATAAAGTATGTGTCCAAAATGGTGGCTTACAAACGCGGGCAAACCGTGACCTACATGCCCAAGCCGCTTTACGGCGAAGCGGGCAGCGGTATGCATTTCCACCAGCATTTGTTCAAGAACGGGCAGAATCTCTTTTATGATGAAAAAGGTTACGGGCATCTCAGTCAGATGGCCTTCTGGTATATCGGCGGACTGCTCAAGCACGGGCCTTCTGTGCTGGCTTTTACCAATCCCTCCACGAATTCCTATCGGCGGCTGATTCCGGGCTTTGAAGCGCCGGTGAACGCCTTTTTCAGCTTAGCCAATCGCAGCGCCGCCATCCGCGTTCCGAAATATGCGGACCAGCCGGAAACCGTCCGTTTTGAATTCCGGCCGCCGGATGCCACCTGCAATGTCTATCTGGCTCTCGCGGTGCAGCTTATGGCCGGCCTCGACGGCATACGCAATAAAATCGATCCGCGGGAACACGGCTTCGGACCGATTGACGAGAATGTCTTTGCCTGGAGCGCGGAACGCCGCGAGACCATCAAGCCGCTGCCGTCTTCACTGCGCGAAGCACTCGAGGCGCTCGACCGCGACCATGCCTATCTCCTCGAAGGCGGCGTATTCGACGAAGGCCATATTGACGACTGGATTGAGGCTAAATACAAAGAATATTATGAAATACGAAACCGGCCGCACCCGTATGAAATGAATTTGTACTACGATGTGTAACCGGCGTACCTATTGACAAAAAAAAGCCGTTGACTGACTCTCAACGGCTTTTTTTATAAATAAAATGGCGCTTGATTATTCTTCTTCAGGAAGCACGACGCCGTCAGGGTTATAGGCGAATAAACCTTTGCCTTCGGTGCCGATCCATACATTGCCGAAGCTGTCCGCCCGAACCATCGTCAGGCGGTCAATCGGCAGGTCGGAGCTTCCCGCGCGGAAAGTCGTCCATCGGCTTCCATCAAACATACCGGCGCCTTTGTTAGTGGCGATCCATACGTTGCCGTTAAGGTCAACGCATATGGATTTGATCAGATTGTCCGGTAATCCGTTGGCGGTGGTGTATAACACACTTTTAGTCCCGTCAAAAGACACAACGCCACGCGCCGTAGCCAGCCATTTAACGCCTTTGGAATCAATGGCAATGTCTTTGATGTTTTTTGAAGGAAGCTTTAGTTTATTGGTGTCCAATTTGGTCCATTGCTTTCCGTCAAACAAGCCCAGACCATTATAGGTGCCGACCCACATTAATCCGGTTTTATCCAGCGCGATGGCGTTCACGATATCGTCGGGAATATCGGAGTTATCGACTTTAAACACGGAAAATTCATTGTCATCGAATGAAGCGAGCCCCGCACCGGTGGCAATCCATTTAAGGCCTTTGGCATCAAAGACGACGCTGTTTATCTGATTGGAAGGGATTTTGGACCCTGAAACATCATATCCCTGCCAGTCTTTCTTGCCGTCCCAGCGGGTCAGTCCCAGGGCCGTGCCGATCCAGATGGCGTTTTTATTATCGGCTACGACATAAGTGATGTCATTATCGGGAAGGCCGGAATTATTAACATCGAATGAGGTGATTTTTTCCGTCTTAAGATCCAGCTTGAGCAGGCCGTGTTTTTTGGTGCCGATCCATAACGTGTTACCATCCTGGCCGACCATATTGATGATTTCATCACCGGTAAATTTCATCCAGGAGGGATGTCCGCATGAAGTCAGCATAATGGCTGATACCATGCCGAAGGTTAGGAAGTACATAAGTTTTTTCATAAGATTCTCCGTGATATTGGGTTTATTATTTCAATTACTCCACCGTCCAGGTATCTCCGGTTTTTAACAGATCCTGCAGCGTTTTTTTGCCGCGTTTATTTTGCGCGATTTCAATTTGTTTTTCAATATCTTTCTCATACGTAGTCCACTCAACCGATCGGAAAACGCCCATCGGTGTCGGCAGGGCCGGATTTTCACTCATTTGGGCATAGATAAAAGCGAGGACCGGGTCGTTAGACTTTACGTTGTGCACCAATAAATCGCTAACGGAGTGTTTACCATCGTTAAGGTCAACAATGACCGGCGTGAACCCGTCGAGTTTGATGCCTTTATCCTGATTTTTTCCGAAGATGAGGGGTTTGCCGTCTTCGAGCGTAACGACGCGATCGGGTCTGGTTTCCTTGTTGGAAAGGTCGTTAAAAGCGCCGTCGTTGAAAATGACACAATTCTGGAATATTTCAACAAAAGCGGTTCCTTTATGGGCCGCGGCGGCTCGCAGCGTATCCTGCAAACCCTTTGGATCGCGATCGATGGTGCGCGCCACGAAACTCGCGCCGGCTCCAAGCGCTACGGCTACGGGATTGAAAGGATATTCCACCACGCCCCAGGGGCTGGTTTTGGTAACCTGGCCGATTTTGGATGTCGGTGAGTACTGGCCCTTGGTTAATCCGTAGATCTGGTTATTGAAAAGAAGAATTTTTATGTCCAGATTTCGCCGGATTGTGTGAATAAAATGATTGCCGCCAATGGCAAGCGCGTCCCCGTCGCCGGTAACAACCCAGACCTGAAGATCGGGGTTGGAGATTTTAACCCCGCTGGCGATAGCCATAGCGCGGCCGTGAATCCCATGAAAACCATAGGTGTTCATATAATACGGAAACCGGCTGGAACATCCGATGCCGGACACGAAGACGTATTTTTCTTTTTCCGTAGAGAGTTCAGCAAGAACGCGCTGGACCTGCGCCAGAATGGAATTGTCGCCGCAGCCAGGGCACCAACGGATTTCCTGGTCGGATTCGAAGTCCCGTTTGGTAAGCTGGTGGGAAATCTGATCTAAAGCGGTCATAGTTTGCCTCCTAAAATTTCTTCAATCCGGGTTTGAATTTCTCTGGCCGTGAGCGGCAGGCCGCGGACTTTGTTGTAACTAATGGTATCGATCAGAAATTCCGATCGTATGATGCGGGACAGTTGTCCCATATTAATCTCAGGGATCAGGATTTTCTTAAACCGTTTGAGCACCGGCAGCAGATCTTTCGGCAGCGGATTAATCCAGCGTAGATGCAGGTGTGTGACTTTTAGTCCTTTACGTTCACAGGTTTCCACGGCCGTACGTATGGCGCCGTAAGTGCCGCCCCATCCCAGCACCAGCAGTTCTCCGGATTCCGGACCGTACACGGTAGTCGGCGGGATTTCGGATTCGATTTTCTTGATTTTTTCCGCCCGCAGTTTGACCATAAAGTCGTGATTGTCGGGATCATGGCTGACGCTGCCGACGATGTGCTTTTTCTCGAGGCCGCCGACGCGGTGTTCAAAGCCCTTCGTTCCGGGAAGCGCCCACGGGCGGGCTAACGTTTCGGGATGACGCATATAGGGTTCAAAAGTATGCGCATCATGGTGCCGGTAGGGCGTAATCACCGGAAGGTCATTTATGTTTGGAATTTTCCATGGTTCGGCGCCGTTGCCGATATAACCGTCCAGAAGCAGGATTACCGGCGTCATATATTTGACGGCGATGCGACAGGCCTCATAGGCGCATTCAAAGCAGTCCGACGGGCAGGAAGCGGATAATATGGCAACCGGCGATTCGCCGTTGCGACCCCACATGGACTGAAGCAAATCGGCCTGTTCGGTTTTGGTGGGCAGCCCGGTGCTTGGGCCGGCGCGTTGCACGTCCACGATTACGATCGGCAATTCCGTCATTACGGCCAGGCCGATGGCTTCGCTTTTAAGACACAGGCCCGGCCCGGAGGTGCTTGTGACGGCAAGACTGCCCGCATAAGCGGCGCCGATAGCCGAGCAAATACCCGCAATCTCGTCTTCGGCCTGAAATGTTTTTACGCCGAATTCCTTAAGATTGGACAACGCCTGAAGGATTTCCGTAGCCGGCGTGATGGGGTACGAGCCAAGAAACAGATTGAGTCCCGATCTTTGGGCGGCCGCCGCGCATCCAAGCGCCACAGCTTCATTACCGACGAGGTTACGGTAAGTGCCCGGCTTCAGCTTGGCAGAGGGTATCTCATATTTAAAAGCAAACGATTCGGAATGCGAACAGTACGTGTAGCCGGCTTCGAGAGCAAGCCGGTTGGCCTCGGCAATCTGCGGTTTCTTGGCGAATTTCTCGTTAATAAATTCAATGGTGTTATCCAGCGTTTTATTGAACAACCACAGCGTCATGCCCAGCGCGAAAAAATTGGTACAACGCGCCACCGACTTCGGGTCCAGGCCGGTTGATTTGAGGGCTTCTTTGGTCAGCTTGTTCATATCCACTGCAAAGGTTTGATATTTGTCCAGCGACCCGTCCATCAGCGGATTGGATTCATAGCCGGCCAGTTTCAGGCCTTTTTCATCGAATTCGCCCATGTTGGTTATGATGACACCGTTAGGTTTTAGAGCCTTAATCGAAGCTTTAAGCGCAGCGGGGTTCATAGCCAGCAATACGTCCACTTCATCGCCCGGTGTATGAACGTCAACGCTGCCCACGTGAAGCCGGAACCCGCTGACTCCGGCTACCGTTCCGGCAGGGGCGCGGATCTCCGAAGGATAATCCGGCAGGGTGCCGACATCGCTTCCGGTCAGGGCCATGATATTGGTCAGTTCATGTCCCACTAACTGCATGCCGTCACCCGAGTCCCCAGCAAGGTGTATCGTTACTTCATCAACCGTCTTTATAGATTGTGCAGACATTGTTAGGTATTCCTTTCATGGAAAATTTATCATGCATTAAAAACAGATGGCGTTAATTTAATACATAATAAATAAAAAATCAAATATTTATAAAAAATTTTATCACCCCGTCATCTACAATATCATAACGGAGGAATAATTTATCGGTATGAAACAATTACCGGGATGACGATTCTTCGTCATCGAGTATGTTCAGTAATTTAGTAATAGTTTCGCCGGTAACGGCGACCTGGGTATGCGCAGTCTCTTCCGGTTTAACGGCAGAGGTTGGAACGTCAGCAGCTTCAGGAATTTCTGAACCGGTTTCGGCTGCCGTGCCGGCGGTTTCGATTTTCACAAGGCCAATGCCGATAGCGGTTTGTACTTCAAGCCCGACCGCAAGAATAGTCATACCGGTGATTTTTATAGCGTAAATGCCATCTTCCAATGGTTTGGCGGGCGTGGATGTGGCTTCCGGCGGATTTATGCCGTACTGGATTTTGCGGGTCCCGGGGCTGATACCGGTCAGACGCCAGTATTCTTCGATGCGTTTCTGCGGAGTGCCGTCTTCATTGAGCGTATCGGATTTGAGGTACCGGCCGATCGTGATGTTGAAATAATCAATGGCCATAGGGATTTCGGAATGCGTACTCCACTCAATGAGCCAGGGTTTGCCGGCCAGATGCAAGGATTGATGCTGGGGCCTGGGTTTGGAGGAGCCGGTGCGTAAGACAATAAGGAATTTGCCTGGTTCGTTCGCCATGCGTTACCAATCAACATTAAGTTTCAGCGGATTATTTTGAAAATCGTTATACATAATATAACCGTTTTCTTTACCAAATTCCACTATATCCCTAAGGACCTGCACGTCCTGCCGGCAGTATTCCAGCAATTCCTGAATACGGCCCTGTCTGAACCACTGGATGGCCTGCAGGCCGTCGCCGCTTTTACCGGTGCCGAGCGTGGCCATTGCAACGCTGTCAAGACGGATGCGGTGTTTCAGCCTCTGGCTCAGATACTGCGCGACGTCGAAGGACTTTTTCTGTATTTCCGAAATATCGCCGTAATGAGAAAGCACCTTTGAATCAAAGTTATCACCATTAAATGAAATAATCAAATCAAATTCCGTTAAATAGGCCATCAGCGCAGGCACTTCTTTTTCGGTCCAGTTCCGGAAGCCGTCGTCTTCCGAATAGGTGACGGCAACGGAAATAAGCATCAGGTCCGCATGATCCCACCCGCCGACTTCTTTTTCCGTTTTCTGGGTTTCGACGTCGTAGTACACCGCGCGTTTGTTTTCGGTTATCGGCTGGGCGGCGCCTTTTACGGCGGTTTCCATGTAGGAGTAACAGCTGAACCAGTATTCGGGGGGAAAGCGTTCTTCGTAGACAGACATTATCGGTTGTCCTTTATTCGGATTCGTAAACCACGAGCGATTCCACGCGGTGGGGCGCCAGTTTCTGACGGCCCTTAAGGAATGCCAGTTCCACGACCACGCCGATGCCGCCGACGACGGCGCCTAACTGTGCGGCCAGCGAACAGGCCGCCTGCAGAGTGCCGCCGGTCGCGAGCAGGTCGTCAATAATAAGTACGCGCTGACCGGTTCGCAAGGCGTCCTGGTGCATATGCAATACGTTCGTGCCGTATTCCAGATCATACGAAGCGGAAATGGTTGCTGCGGGGAGCTTGCCCGGTTTCCGCACCGGAACAAAAGCGGCGTTCAGGCGGTAAGCGAGAATGGCGCCGAATATAAAACCCCGTGATTCTATGCCTAACACTGCGTCGACTTTGGCGTCACGGAAACGCGCGAGGAATTCCTCGGTAACCTGATGCAACGCCGGCGGATGCGCGAGCAGCGTCGTAATGTCTTTAAACCCGATGCCCGGTTTCGGAAAATCCGGCACTTCGCGGATAACGGTTTTAAGATCCATAGTTTGGCGCCTCCGTTTTCAATGCGCAATATAAAAACAGGTTAACTCTCCGGTAAAGGGCAACCATCGTACGGAAACATCGGTCACAGCGGCGGTGGAAGGCCCTTTCTTCAGCTTTTCAATAAATAATTCAATCGTTTGGCGGTCGCCTTCCGCGGTGACCGACACATCGCCGTTATCCAGATTTTTCACCCAGCCGCTGAGACGCAATTCCTGCGCTTTGCGTTCGGCGAACCAGCGGTAGCCCACGCCCTGAACCATACCCCGTACGGTGATTTCAGCCCGGGCGTTCATGCTTTGTGCTTCCGGTACTCTTCGGTATCCACATATTTGATAACGCGGTTTCGTCCCTGGGATTTGGCCGCGTACATCGCGATATCCGCCCATTCCACCAGCTGGAATTCATCTTTGATCAGGTCGTCGGGAATGGAGGCGATACCGATACTGACGGTTTTGTGAATCGTGGTAGTGTCGAAGGTGAACTCATGGGATTCGACTTTCTTTCGGATACGGTCGGCCACAATGAACGCCCGGTCCAGGTCGGTATCCGGCAGAATGGCGATGAATTCTTCGCCGCCGAAGCGTCCGCAAACGTCCACTTCACGCGCGGTTTCAAGAATAATGGCCGCAATGTCTTTGAGCACCAGGTCCCCGAAAGCATGCCCGTAGGTGTCATTGACGCTCTTGAAATGATCGGCGTCGAACATCAGGCAGGACAGCGGATGTTTGTAACGCGTGGCGCGGCGGAACTCGTCGTCCAGTTTCTTGTTGATATAGCGCCGATTATACAATTTGGTCAGATCATCGGTGATGGACAGCGCCTCCAGTTGCTTGTTGGCGTTGCGCAGGGAATCATTAAGCAGCTTAATCCGCAGCATGGAGCGGATGCGCGCGGTGAGCTCGTGCATGTCGTACGGCTTGGTGAGATATTCGTCGGCGCCGCAGTCCAGACCTTCAATTTTACTGGTGAGTTCGCTTTTTGCGGTGAGCAGGATGATAGGAATATACATGCCCTCAGGTGATTGTTTGACGCGCTTACAGACTTCAAACCCGTTGAGTTTGGGCATCATGACGTCGAGCAGGATTATATCCGGCACCAGCATTTCGGCTTTTTCGAGCGCCTCCTCGCCGTCCTTGGCCGTGTGCACTTCATATTTCATCTTGGTCAGCAGAAGCTTGAGTATATACAGCCCGTCCTCATCGTCATCGACGACCAGTACCTTGGTTTTTTTATCTTCCATTTCCGGAGGTGTTGCTTCGGTGCGTTTGGGTATGATCATAGCGGTATTCGTTAATCCTTAAAAATCGCCGTGAGATGGTTTGATGATAATTTCTTCCGTGGTCGTATGGATATCCTGTCCGTAGACATTTATTATCGCCTGGGCTATCGCGTCCGGACTGAGCATTTGGCGGCGGTCAAAAGCGCCTCCGGCTTTGGACCAGAAATCCGTATTAACAGCGCCGGGAATAACCGCCGTAACTTTAACGCCTGAAGGCCGGAGTTCTTCCCTAAGAACTTCGGTAAAGCCCAGTAAACCGAATTTGGATGCGCTGTAAGCGCCGCAGTTCATAAAGCCCTTCCTGCTCGCCGTCGAGCAAATATTAAAAATGTGCGGTTTCGCGCTGCGCTGCATCAAAGGGTACGCCGCCTGAGTTATCAGAAACGCCCCGGTCAGATTCACCTCCAGCGTTTCATTCCATTGATCATAAGGCATACCAAGCAGCGGCTTGAAATAACCGACTCCCGCGTTGTTTACCAGTATGTCCAGAGTCACTTCCGTCTGCGCCAGACCGGCCATGACTTCGGCGATCCTGCTGCGATCGCGAAGATCGCAGGAAACGGTGGTAAGCCGGCCGGAATTCAGCGACTGTTTCAGTTTATCCAGCTTCTGCGCGGAACGTGCGATTGCGAAAACATGAAAATCGTTTTCAATCAGCCGCGCCGTTAAGGCCGCGCCAATGCCTTCACTGGCGCCGGTTACAAGAGCGGTATTCATGATCAATCGATACACGCCTTTTTAAAAAATCATTTCAAGTTAGTAAAAATCAATGGCAGTTTCAATATTTTTTATTCTCTTGCCGATATTTTTTTTCCGTTAAAAAAACCGGTATCCGACGGATTAACCAAAGTAGATGGCGGCCAAACCCAACGCCATGCATAATTTGAGCACATTGCCCGACCGGCGCCAGGGTTTCGTTGCCTGAGTGTTCCAGACGGCCCACATCACATATCCCAGAGCGGGATACACACTGCCAGCAAGAATATAAATAAATAGCTGCCCGTAAAAATCCATAATCCAGGCCAGAATAGTTGCAAGAATTAAGATCATCAAAGAAGCCGTAACTAAAAGTTTCGAAGCGCGTTCGCCGTAAACAATCGGAAAGGTTCTTGCGTTCTGGGCGCGGTCGCCGGGTACGTCCTCAATGTCTTTAAGGATTTCCCGCGCCAGATGTATCAGAAAGGCAAAGAGAGCGGGCAAAACAACGGGTTGCCAGATGCCGACAGCGGCGCCGGCATAAAGGAACGTCAGCCCGGTAACGGCGCTGACGGTAAGATTGCCCCACAGAGTGGTTTGTTTGAGCCAACGGCTGTATATCCAGAGGATGCCTACCGTTCCCGCGGCGATGGACAGACAGACGATATGGATAAAAGCGTTCAGGAAAACACCGATGAGCGAAAGAAGTGCCCAGTAGGCCAGCGCCTGTTTTTTATTGATAATGCCCGTAACCAGGGGCCGGCCGGGCCGGTTGATGCGGTCAATATCCACATCGTAATAATCATTGATGACATTGGCGCCCGCGCAGATCAAACCGGCTGAAACGGCAGCCAGAAACGCCGGGATCAGCCAGGCGTCATCGATGCGGTGCACGGATATATAAATCATTACAACGACCGAAAGCATGGTCATTATCACGTTAACAGGACGGGTGATGCCGATATAAGCCCGCAGAGGAATTGCCGACATGCTTGATTCGCCTTTTGATAATAGGTCAATGAGAGCCGGAACAAGTGTTGCCGTGCCCGCCGCCAAAACGGTTGCGAAAAAAAAAGGGTATGACTAAACATACCCTTGTTTCCATTCGCAGATAAATGCGGTTATTTTTCGGCGACTTCCGGCGCGGGAGTTTCCGTGACCGGTATAACCAGTTCCGATACGCGGGCGTGTTTGCCCTTGCGGCCGCGGAGGTAATAGAGTTTCGCCCGGCGTACGCGGCCTTTCTTGATGATTTTAACCGAGGCAATGCGGGGGGAATGTTTTAAAAACACGCGTTCCACGCCCACCCCGTTGGAAATCTTGCGTACGGTGAAAGTTTCCTGGATACCGCTGCCGCGTTTCTGAATCACAATGCCCTCGAACGTCTGCAGGCGTTCCTTGTCGCCCTCGATGACTTTGATTTGAACGGCAATCGTGTCGCCGTAACTGAAATCCGGAATGTCGTTGCGCAGCTGGTAAGCGGTAAGCACATCAACCTTGTTCATAGATCGTATCTCCTTATGGTAATTATTTTAACATAGCCGTTGGTTTAAGCCGGTATAATATCCGGCCGGTACTTTCGGGTTAATTGCCATTTCTGTTCTTCCCGCCAGGTTTTGATTTCCTGATGGTTGCCGGATAATAATACATTTGGGACAAACATGCCACGAAAATTTTCAGGACGGGTATAATAGGCGCAATCCAGCCGGTCATCCTGAAAGGAGTCCGTAAGGGCGGATTCGGAGTCGTGCAGAACGCCGGGAATCAGCCGTACGATGGCGTCAATCATGAGCATAGCGGGCAGTTCGCCGCCGGTGCTTACGAAATCGCCGATGGAGACAAAACGGGTAATTAATTTTTCGGCCACGCGTTCGTCGATGCCCTTATAATGACCGCAGACGAAAACCAGCCGCTGTTTTAGCGACAGTTCGGTTGCGAGTTTCTGTGAAAACGTTTCGCCTTTAGGGGTCATCAGCAGCACTTCGGTGTCCGGCGGCAGGTGCGGACGGATGTGGTCGTGCGCCTGAAGCGGCGGCAGTTCAAAAAGATGCTCCACGCAAAGAAACACCGGTTCCGGCTTCAGAATCATGCCCCCGCCGCCGCCGTAGGGCGTGTCATCGATTGTCCGGTGCCTGTCTTCCGTATAATCGCGCAGGTCATGAGCGTCTAAGCGCACCAGGTCCTGACGAATCGCCCGGGCAAGCATGCTGTAGCGGGCTATGTCCGTGATCAGTTTAGGGAAAGCGGTGATGACATCAATTTTCATACGCACGCAAGAATTGGTTTATGCCGTTTCCGGTTCGCTCAGCAATCCGGGTATGGGTTCAATGATAATCATTTTTTTTTCCATGTCGATTTTTTTTATAAAGGCCCTGACCAGAGGCACTGAAAATGTTTTATTTTCCGGCGTGGTGACAACCATCAGGTCCTGCGCCGTGCCGGATTGTATTTCGGCCGCGGTACCCAGTAATTGACCGGAGGTATCCGTGACCCGGCAACCAACCAGTTCGTACACATAATATTCATCCGCCGATAATGCCGGCAGTTGCTCTTTATACGCGCACAGATAGCAGTCTTTGAGCGCGTCGGCTTCTTCGCGGCTTTCCACTCCGGATAACTCTAAAAGAGTCATTGTGGCCTGCTGGTTCAGGTTGCGGATGCGGACGGGCCTGGTTGTCCGGTTTCCGCATTCCAGATAAAACTCGGCTTCGGTATCGATAGCCGATAAATAAGGCGTCAGAGGCAGTATTTTCAGTTCACCCCGGACGCCGTGACTCTTCAGGATTTTGGCGATACGGTATAATGTCACGTTACCATTTCCTATACCGTCGGCCCGACAGGTTTGAAAAGGCTATCAGCGGTTGGGCGAGCGAATGTCGCAAGGCCCGCCGCTCCGGAAAGTTATTCCAGGATTTCAAGGACGCTCCGTTTTCCCGAGCGCGCAGCCGCGGCTGAAAGCAGCGTTCGGAGAGCTTTAGCGTTTTGTCCGCGCCGTCCGATGACCTTGCCGAGATCGCCGTGACCGACCCTCAGTTCGTAAACCGTAACCCGTTCGCCCTCTACTTCCTTTACGGTCACTTCTTCGGGTTTATCAACCAGATGTTTCACGATGAATTCGATGAAGTTCTGCATCGCCATTCCTCCCGCGTTTGGGTTAGATGTTCAGGTTCCGTTAAGGTTCATCGCCATAGGTAAATAATCAAGCCTCCGCCGGTGCGGCATCAGCCGGTTTTTCGGTTTTCTTCTTGATGGCCTTGGTTTTCTTAACGCGTTTGGCTTCCGCTTTGGCCGCCTGCTTCATTTTCCAGTTATCCATTTCAGTCTGAATCTGCTCGGGCGACAGCTTGCGCGCAATCAGGCGGGCGCGGTGGAGCACGCCGAGTTTACGGAGTATGCTGCGGACAGTTTCCGTAGGCTGGGCGCCTTTCTGCAGCCATTTCAGCGCTTTGGTTTCGTCAACAACCACAGTGGCCGGCACGGTGAGTGTGTTATACGTACCGATTTTTTCTATAAAATCGCCGTCCCGTTTCCGGGTGCTGTGGGCCGCCACTATTTTGTAAAACGGCCGATTCGTCTTTCCAGCCCTTTGCATTCTGAGTTTAACCAAGTTCAAATACCTCCCGTTTAATTGGTTTATAGTATTTTATTAATAATAAATTTATTTAAAATTTTACTTATAATCAATTTTTTTTTACAAGGCTTTTTACCGCATACCGGATTGCATCATCCGCATAATCTCGGCCGGATTCAGTTTTCCCATCTTTTTCATCATTTTCTGCATGTCGGAGAACTGCTTGAGCAGGCGGTTGACTTCCTGGACGGAGGTGCCGCTGCCCCGGGCGATACGCAGTCTTCGGCGTCCGTCAATGATTTGAGGCCGATGGCGTTCCTGCGGCGTCATGGACGATACTATGGCCTGCATATGCAGAAGGGTTTTATCGTCAATATTCAGGTTACGGATTTTACTGCCGATGCCGGGAATCATCCCCAGAATGCTCTCCAGGGAACCGAGCTTTTTGATTTGTTTAAGTTGTTCGGCAAAGTCCTCTAAGTTGAATTCGTTTTTAAGGAATTTTTCCTCGAGGGCTCGGGCTTTTTCCATGTCGATGGTTTCCTGAGCTTTCTCGACGAGTGAGACAATATCGCCCATGCCAAGAATGCGGGAGGCCATACGATCGGGATGGAATTCCTCAAGGGCATCGAGTTTTTCGCCGGTGCCGATGAACTTGATCGGCTTGCCGGTAACGCTGCGGATGGAAAGCGCTGCGCCGCCGCGCGCGTCGCCGTCTAATTTGGTGAGCACCACGCCGTCAAAATCCATTTGATCCGCGAAGACTTTGGCGGTATTCACGGCATCCTGGCCGGTCATGCCGTCCGCGACAAACAGAATTTCGTTCGGTTTGGTCCGTTCCTTGATTCGGCGGATTTCCTGCATCAGGGTTTCGTCAATGTGGAGGCGTCCGGCGGTGTCCAGAATCGCCACGTCGCAGCTGTGCTGACGCGCAAAAGTAATGGACTCGAAACAGATAGCAACCGGATCGTTGCTTTGAGCCTGTTCCGGCGTGAACGTCCGCAGTTCCAGCGACTCGCCAAGAATTTTTAGTTGTTCGGCTGCGGCCGGACGATAGACGTCGGCGGCGACGAGCAGGGGACGTTTGCCTTTTTTAATGAGATACCGCGCGAGCTTGCCGCAAAACGTGGTCTTGCCGGAGCCCTGAAGGCCGACAACCATAATCACGCTGGGCGGCAGGCCGCCGAAACGCAGCGGGGCGTTCTGGCCGCCGAGAGTATCCACCAGTTCGTCGTACACGACTTTGACCATCTGCTGCGTGGGGCTCACGCTCTTCAGCACGTCCTGGCCGAGCGCTTTCTCCGTGGCTTTGTCTATGAAGGCTTTGACGACCTTGTAATTGACGTCGGCTTCCAGCAGAGCTATCCGGATTTCCTGCAAGGCATCCTGAATGTTCTTTTCGCTGAGGACCGCGCGGCCGCTGAGTTTGCGGAATACGTTTTCGAGTTTACTGGTCAGGTCGTTAAACATGATGGATACTTGAATTATTCCTGATTGGTGTTTTCCTGCTGGGCAAGATTGCGGATTTTACGTTCTGCTTTCCGGCGATCGGGTTCTTTAAGTATTTTTTTCCGGAGACGCAGGCTGAGCGGCGTGATTTCCACCAGTTCATCGTCGTTGATGAAGCCGATGTATTCCTCGAGACTCATGGGCCGAATCGGATCCAGCCGCACGGCTTCGTCGGAACCGGAAGCGCGCATGTTGGTAAGTTTCTTGCCCTTGCCGACGTTGACCACGATATCATTCTCCCGCGAATGTTCGCCGACAATCATGCCTTCGTAAACTTTAACCTGAGGCGGAACGATCAACCGTCCGCGTTCCTGCAGGTTCCACATGGCGTAGGCGACGGTCTCGGTGGCTTCCATGGAGATCATGACGCCGGTTGTGCGCCCGGGCAGTTCGCCTTTAAACGGCGCGTAATCGTAAAACACGTGATGCATCACACCGGTGCCGCGGGTGTCGGTGAGGAATTCACTGCGGTACCCAATGAGCCCGCGCGCTGGAATGAGAAATTCCATGCGCACCTGATGATGCTCCAGATGAACCAGATTTTTCATTTCCGCCTTACGCTTGCCGAGTTTCTCAATGACCACGCCCATATAATCCTCAGGGACGTCGATCATCAGGTGTTCGACGGGTTCATGCCACTGGCCGTCCACTTTCTTCATGATCACTTCGGGTCGCGACACCTGGAATTCATAGCCCTCGCGGCGCATGGTCTCGATGAGTATGCACAGATGCAATTCGCCGCGTCCGGAAACCTTGAGCGTGTCCATGCTGTCGGTGTCTTCGACGCGCAGGGCGAGATTGGAAAGCGTTTCTTTGTAGAGGCGCTCGCGCAGATGACGGGAGGTGACGAATTTGCCTTCCTGCCCGGCAAACGGCGAGTTGTTGACGATGAAATTCATGCTGATTGTCGGTTCGTCCACATGAATCGGATCGAGCGGTTCGGGATGATTCGGGTCGCTGATGGTTTCGCCGATTTCGATTTCTTCGATGCCCGCGATGGCGACAATCTCGCCGGCGTAGGCGTGTTCGGTTTCCTGGCGCTGCAACCGTTCAAAACGGTACAGTTTGACGACTTTGCTGTTATAAGTCGCGCCGTCTTTTTTAATCACGGTGACCGGCTGATTGACGCCCACCGCGCCGCGCGTGATGCGTCCGATAGCGATGCGCCCGAGGAAATCGGAGTAATCGATATTCGCCACCAGCAGCTGAAAGGGGGAGAACCGGTCGCCGAGGGGTTTCGGCACGCGCTCGATGATCGTCTCAAACAGAGGCTGTAATGTTGCGCTGTCGTCGTCGATTTCGCGCATCGCCACCCCATGCTTGGCCGAAGCGTAAACGGTCGCAAAGTCCAATTGCTCGTCATTCGCGCCGAGTTCGAGGAATAAGCTGAACACCTCGTCGAGCACCTGATGCGGGCGCGCGTCGGGACGGTCGATTTTATTGATGACAACGATCGGCGTCAGGTTTAAGGCCAGCGATTTGCGCAGGACGAACTTGGTTTGAGGCATCGGGCCGTCGAACGCGTCCACCAGCAGCAGTACGCCGTCCACCATTTTCAGGATGCGTTCCACCTCGCCGCCGAAGTCTGCGTGGCCCGGCGTATCCACGATATTAATCTTGACGCCTTTGTAATGCACGGAGGTATTCTTGGCGAGAATCGTGATACCGCGCTCGCGTTCGAGGTCGTTGGAATCCATCACCCGCTCCGTGATTTTCAGACTTTCCCGTTCCGTGCCGCTCTGCTGGAGCATACGGTCCACCAGCGTGGTCTTACCGTGATCCACATGCGCGATGATCGCGATGTTGCGGATATCATCCCGGGTAATGGTTTTGGTTATTTCAGCGGTATCCGTCATGCCATTCTGTATTTTTGATACGTTTTTTAATCAAGCGGGGGATAATATACAAAAGTATCGATAAGCACAAGGAATTTTTGAAAAAAATCGATAGGCGCGATTAGCGGTATTTTGAGGCCAACATTAACATTCGCCGCGCGCGATGCGTTCTTCACTGGCTTACTCAAAATAGAATCCTATACCCACTCGGGTCTATCGCATCCTTCGTATGACCTACCGGCTCTTATAATGATGGATACGATTTTTCTTTTATCTTGCGCGATACGCGCGTCAGCTTTTCGCGCGTGTCCTTCAAGTTCGTATTTACATTTTTTGCCGAACGTAAAAGGTTAGGCGTGACGCAAGCGGCGTATGGACGCGCCGTTAACGTAAAAGCGTCATTTTCCTGGATTGGGTAAAGGCGCCCGCTTTCAGCCGGTAAATATAGATGCCACTGCTGACCGCGCGGCCGTCCTCATTCCTGCCGTCCCAGTTCACAGAATGATAACCCGCGTTTTGGGTAGCTTCGACCAGCGTACACACTACCTGTCCCTGCAGATTATATATCTTCAGCGATACTTTACCGCTAACCGCTAACTGGTAGCCGATGACGGTAGAGGGATTGAACGGATTGGGAAAATTCTGCGAAAGCGAAACATATTCAGGGAGGCGGGTTGTTTCATCATGGATATCGGTGGTCGAAGGATTCCACCCGGCCAGGCGCGCCATGAGATGCCAGAAGGCGTTGCCTTTTAAAATGCAATTCAGTTTAGCCTGATTCGGCGCGTCGCTGTGAGCGCATTCGGTGCAGGCGGCGATGTCCGCGACGTATGGATGCGACGGATGCTGGGCGACCCACTGCTCGCCCCAGTTAGGCCCGCTCCACGGGTTATTGCAGGTCGAGTCGTAATTCAGTCCGTCCAGTCCGCACCATTCCATGTAATTCTGCGGTTGACCCGGCGCGTAGCTTTCAATATCGGCAAAATCAAATAAAATTTTATTGTTGGCGGCGCAATAATTTCGAATCAGGTTGTTCATTCGGTTCAGGTTTCCGGTTACGCCGCTTCCGTCAAGATGGCCAGTCATATAAATAAATTTAACGCCGGGAAAGCTGTCTTCCAGCGTGGACATTGCGTTAAGATACGTATAGATGCCCGCCGAGTCGTTGTCGCTGACGCCGCCGCACCAGGACCACATCACCACGTTGCGGTTGCATTCCGGGTCGTTCAGCGCGCTGATCGTGGCGTCGCGCCATGCCAGATCGCCGTTATGGCCCAGATCATTTGCGCCGGGCATGCCGTAATCATTCAGGAATACGGTCGAATCGATGCCCCAGCCGGAACTGGTAAAGTTATAGACGCCTCCATGTGTGGTTGCGATGGCGTTAATCCCGCTGATTAACTGACTGCCGTGCGAAGTGTGCTGATACGTGACTTTGAGTTTTGTCTTGGCGGAATCAATCCACGCGGCCGGAACAGCTGTTAAATCCGCGCATGCGTGATTAATGAGCATTCCCTGCGAATAAACGGCGGCGGCGTTACATACCGCGACCAGAATCAGAACGCCGATTTTTTTCATCGTTCTACCTCACGAGTAACATTTTCCTGGATTGCGTAAATGCGCCCGCTTTCAGACGATAAAAATAAATCCCGCTGCTGACGGCATGGCCGTGATTATTTGTGCCGTCCCAGAACACGGAATGGGTTCCCGCTTTCTGATGAGCGTTAACCAGCGTACATACTTCCTGTCCGAGCAGGTTATAAATCTTCAGCGACACTTTACTGTTAACTGCTAACTGATAACTGATCACTGTAGAGGGATTGAAAGGATTCGGATAATTCTGACTCAGTGAATAAGCGGCGGGTTTAGTCTCATTATCATTAACTCCGACAACCGGCGCGCTCTGATAACCGGTAATGAGAATATCGTCCACGTACCATCCGTCGGCAGTGAGATAACCATCGCTGGTCAGTTTGAAACGAATCTTGACATTATTTTTACCGGCAACCAGGGATGATATATCATAACTGCGCTCATGCCACGTCGTGTTGGTGCCGCTGTATCTTGCCAGGCTTATCCAGGATGAACCGCCGTTAGTGGAAATGTCAACATTGCAGTAATCATAACCCGATTCGGTATCGTAACGTTCCCAAAACTTAAAAGTCGCTCCGGAAATGTTTGTACAATTCAGAGAACCGATTAACGTCATCATCGCGTTCGCGTTGTTCAGGTACTGACCGGAAGGGCTGTCGGTAAAGGAATTTGACGGCGAATGCGACTGGCTCGCGGTTTTTGCCCAGGTGCCGTTTGTGGAACCGGCTGTACTCCAATTGTTGGTCTCGGTCTCAGCGTTGTCGGATAACACGGTCGCGGTAGGACTGCCGACCAGAATGCTGACGGCTGTGCGATAAATAACCGAGCCGTCGAGCGTCAAGGTAAATGGATTGGAGAACGCGCAACTGGAAGGGATATCATTCGCCAGCCGGAAGGGAATGACAATCGTGTCAATTTCACGGAACTGGGTCTGGGAAAGATTTCCTGTTGTATTGTACAGTGTGATGCCGGTGTGATTCGTGGTGAGATCATAATTCATGCTGATATCGGAAATAACGCCGATATTCTGAACGGGAATTTTAATCGTTCCCGAATCGCCGGGCACATAAGTCGCCTTGCTTGTAACGACCGTATTCACTTTAGCGTATTTTCCCGCGACAAAGGAATAAAACAAATTCGGTTTCAGGTTTTCCTCGGCAAGGGGGAATATTTCCGATTGTGACGGCCAGAAACCCGTTGTTCCCACTTCCGGTGTCATGGCAAGAATTTTGGGATGCGCGCCGACAGAGTCATTATACATCCAATCATCGGAACTTCCCCGAACGGCGTAACCGACGGTGGTCGTTGCCGTGCCCGGTTCATATCCATTCCACTGGACCATCGTATTGGAGTAGTAATTGAAATAAGCCGAATCCGGAGTCGGCGTGGGATCAATCCATGCCCAGGGATAAATCAACAGATTGCTGTAAGTATGGTAATTCAAAGCCGTTTTAAACTGACGTGCATTGCAGAAATCACGTATAGCCTGGTTCTCGGGTTCGGAAAACGGTGAGACGCCGCGATAGGTATCACTGCTCGGGGAAGTGCTGGAACCGCCATTGGAAGAATTCCAGTAACTGTATGTGCCGTAATTCCGGTTTAAATCGATACCGTAACTGCCATCACCGTTATTCCGCCGGTTCTTACGCCATTGACCCCCGCCCGTTGGATTGGTCGTCCGGTTATATTCATAACCATCCGGATTACAGCACGGCACAAACCATAACTGACGGTGATCCAGTAAATAAGTGACTTCATCATCGACACCGTAATTTTCGAGCAAATAATACATATAATACATCACCGTCATCATGGCCTGGGGCTCGCGCGCGTGAATCATCGCCGTGTACAGCGCCTCCGGCTTGGTCGGGTCATTGACTTCGGGATTGGCGGATATTTTCATGGCGTAGATGGGGCGGCCTTCAATCGTAGTCCCTATGGACTGCTTGGCTGTGGTGAGGTTCGGATACTGCAGATGCATGGTATCTAATTTAGTAATTATTTCCGGCCACGTGTAAAATCCCGCCATACTGCCGAAACCGAATCCCTCGATGCCGTACGTATCTTTCATTTGCCGCTCCAGTGCATTTAACTCATTTTTCGACAACTTCGGCCGGCGGTTGAATGCTTCGACGACATCCTCAACGATGATTTCATAAGGAATGCCGCTTTTCCGGATGATCGCCAGTTCGTCTTGGTTAACGACGGTAACCAACGCGTTCTTTTCCCGTTTGGCTTCGCTGAAATAAAAACCCATTTCAGCCAGTCTCTTTACCTGTTCCTGGGCCGTTACAAAAATTCTGATTTCGGAATATTTTGACGGGTCGCCTTTAGAAGAACCATTAAACGCGGTAATTAACAACGAAAGGATAACGGCTATCATGCCTGCCGCAAGCGCTGATTTTTTCACAACGAGGTTCATAAAGATGCCTTTACGTAATCATATTAAAGTTAATATTACAAAAAAGATTATAGAATAATTTAGGATTAGTCAAGCGGTTTTTATACCACAGCGATTTTATATTATATCTGCTTTTTGAGATTGGTCAACGGTAAGGGGCGTTTTTTTGGGCGCATGAAGTTCCGATACACGGTTGTTGCCGTGAGCCATAGCAGGATAAGAGACAGCGCCAGACCGCATGTCGCCCGCAGCCATTGCGGCATCCATTCCGCGGCTTCGCCGAAATTTGCCGTAACCGAAAAGGCCGTGTACGCGTACACGGCATTCAGCAGGGTACCCATCAGCAACGCGACCGCAGCGATTGCGATAAGGTATATGACCGTGGAGCGCATGCCCAGCGATCGGCGGATGACGGACAGCGTGGCCAGATTGGTGGCGGGGCCGGCCAGGAGGAATACCAGCGCGGCGCCGGGTGAAACGCCTTTCAGAATGAACGCCGCGGCGACCGGTGTGGAAGCAGTCGCGCAGACATAGACGGGAATGCCGAGCGCCAGCATCATCACCATGCCCTGCCATTCCGCCGTATAGTTATCCGTAAACCATCGTTCGGGAATGAACGCCGACACGGCCGCCGCCAGCATCAAACCGACGAGAAAATACGGGGCAAGATCTTTCAACAGGTCGCCGAAAGCGTATTTTAAGCCGCCGATGAGGCGCGAGGGTAGGGAGATGGCAGTGCGGTCCGGTTTTTCGGCGCAGCGGCCGCCGGTACAGCCGCATTCCGCATCGGTCGGCAGGTCAATCGCTTGCGGCGCAGCGGCCGTAGGCTGTGGAGGGGGTGATGCCGGTTTTACGCCGAACCAGATTTCCGCCATACCGGCGACCAAAGCGGTAATGAAGGCCGCCAACGGACGGAAGACCGTCATCAGCGGGTCTAACAGCGCATAGGATACCACGACCGAATCGGCGCCTGATTCCGGCGTGGCAATCAGGAAACTGGTTGTGGCGCCCTTGCTCGCGCCCTGCTTACGTAGCGACAACGCCACCGGAACCACGCTGCACGAGCACAACGGCAGCGGGATACCCATAACCGAGGCTTTGAACACAGAGGCGAAATTATTCCGGCCTATGTGGCGGGCGATTTTTTTTTCATCCGTGAACGCGCGGATCAGACCGGCGCCGAAGAGACCCATCAAAAAATAAACGGAAACGTCCATCAGCACCTCCCAGAGGGCCGATCCGTAAGACGCTAAGAGTTCCGTTGACATGGAGGGGCTTTCATTACTTTTCGTGGATATGTTCGGTGGCGTCGCGGAGCAGGGAAAAGATATGATCGTCGTCCAGCGTGTAAAACGCCTGCTGGCCGTCGCGCCGACATTTAACGAGCCGCTGGGTTCTTAATAAGCGTAATTGGTGCGAAATCGCGGAAGGACTGAGTTTCAGACGGTCGGCCAGTTTCTGCACACAGAGTTCCTGATTCTGAAGCACCCGAACAATCTTAAGGCGCGTGGGATCGCTGAGCGCGGCAAAGGTTTCGGCGAGAGCGGTGATTTCCTCTTCGTCCGGGAGGTTATGGCGTGTGTTAGCCGGCCGGGACCGGCGTACCGGTTTGGCGGCTGCAAGCGTTGGCTTTTTTCGCGGCATTTTAGGGATGGGTTTCATCGGTTATTTGGCGGCAATGAGCGGATGTTTAAATACCATATATGAATATATGTTCATATATAAACATACTAATAAACGACTTTATAATCAAGTCCAATTGTTTTTTATTGAAAAAAACCGGTTGGGGACGGCTACGCCTGCGCGCCAAGAGTCCGGGGAAACCCGGCCCTTACGTTTGACCGGCGTTTAGGGTTCGACCCGGACGCGGCCGTCCAAACCCTGATCGATTACTTTTATTTTCTGGATGGCGTCGATAATAATATCGCGGTCGGATATTCCATAATCATTCAGCTCGTGGTTTTCTTTGCTCAGGCCGAAAATGTTTTCCAGATGCATGCCCATGTAATTGTTCATCACGACATGATACCGCCGGCCGGCTTCAATCGGTTGACCGTTGACGGTAATTTCGGTTACGCGATAGTCGTTGCTGCCGTTCCGCCTGACGGTATATCGTATGCCGCTGGCTTGTAGGGACGATTCGGAATTTTTTAAAGCGTATTCCAGCATGGGAACGATTTGATCGCCCGTTACGTAAATGCCGACCATGGAGTTATTGAAGGGGTTAATTTCCCAGATGTCTCGCAGGCGTACCGGCCCGGCCGGAAGCTCCCGGCGGAATCCGCCGTTATTCATAAAGGCGATATCCGCATTAAAATATTCCCGAAAACGGTCCGTCTCGAAATTACCGATGGCCGATTCACGAAAATCCCGCGGCAGTTTCCAGTCCACTTTCAGTTCGCCGATTACCTGATCCAGTTGTTTCCCTAAAATGGATTCCTGTTTTTCTACAACAGCCGCTACGGCGGAATCCGGCGTTATACCGGCATTGATCGTTTCGATGAGTTTGCAGTTAATGGATTCCAGGCGTTTGGCTTTTTTATTGTATTGCATACGAACTTCCCCGACAAAACGTCCGCGGGAGCCCGCCTGGACGATATGCGTTTTTCCGATTGTTACCGCGTGCGAAAGGATGGTATGGGTGTGGCTCCCTATGATGAGGTCAAACTCCGGTATCTGACGCGCAAGGGCTGTGTCCACCTCAAAGCCGGCGTGCGTTACTGCAATCCACACAGCAATATCCGGATGGCTTTTTTTCAGAGCATCCACGGTGCGTCGCAGTTCCTGCTTGAGCGGTTTAGTGTATAACTCGGCAATGTTAATAGGCAGGCACAGACGGTCCAGTTCGTCCGTAGTGCCTCCGATAAAGGCTATCGTAACGCCGTCAACAGTCCTGATCCAGTAAGGCGGAAATATCGTAGTGTCGGCATTTTTGCGGTATAGGTTAGCGGAGATATAATTCAGTCTGGTTTTACTTAGCATTTCCATCAGGTGATATTCCCCGTAATCAAATTCATGGTTACCCGGCGTCAATACATCCGGTCCGAGCCTAACCATCAAATCGATCTGCGACTGTCCCCTGGTGAAGCCCGAAATCGGGCTGCCCTGAAAATCATCACCGGCGAAAACTAAAATCGGATTGGGATGGACCCGCCGCAGAGAATCCAGATAAGCTTTTAAATAGGCGGAACCGCCGACCCGATAGAGGTTTTCATTCGGCGACTTGGATTTACGTATTTCATAGGGCACATTAGCGGCATGGAAATCGTTCCAGTGAATCAGCGTAAAATCAACCGTTTCCCGGGCGGAAGAGCACGAAATCAAAAACAACAGGAGCAGGCTGTATCGGGAAGCGTTTTTCAGATGCATGGTTCAACCTCGTGTTAACAAAATGGTGCATGGTGTAATAAACAACGTCGGTTCTAAAATATTATTTCTTATTTTCGAATCGGAATAATGAAATTGTTAAAGTATAAAAGTATTGCGAATGAATAATCTGTTGACATATCCAATATATTGATATAAATTAAAATTCAAAAGAGTTTTATTTTAGTATGTTAAAAAAGGGTATGTCATTTATTCTGATGATAATTACCGTTTATCTTTTGATGGCGGTTATAGTACAGGTATTTGAGTATGTGAATACGTATCATCCTGTGAGCGATCTGGAGCCGCCGCCGGAAACTTTATGGCTGAGTTATGAGGATGTTTATATACCAAGCGACAACCACACAAAGGTGAATCTCTGGTTTTTTCGCAATTCCGCGTCGGAGCGTGCGGCGATCGTCTTTCACGGCAACGGGGGCAACAATTCCCATCGGTGGCCTCAGATACGCGCTTTGTATGATCTTGGGCTGTCGGTGGCCATGCTGGATTACCGCGGTTACGGGGCCAGCACCGGATTTCCATCCGAAAAAGGTTTATACCGGGACGGGCAGGCCGCGTACGCATGGGTTGCGGCCCAGGGGTATCGGCCGCAAAACATTGTGCTGATCGGCACGTCGCTGGGAGGCGCTGTGGCGGCCGAAACGGCCCGGCACAACCCCGCGCGGGCATTAATTCTGGAATGTACGTTTACGGATAAGTTCGATATGGCCCGTACCATCCTGCCCCATTTTCCGATACGCTGGTTCAGTTACAACCAGTTCGATACGTACCATAAGCTTCCGCAGATTTCCATGCCGGTTCTGATAGTTCATGGCGATCGGGATGATATCATCCCCTATGATCTGGCGCTGAAAAATTTCAGCCATGCCCGCGATCCCAAATTCTTTTATACTATCAGCGGCGCAAAACATAATGACTATCTGGAAACCGGAGCTCACGAATACCTTAAGATATTAAAAACTTTTATTGAAGATCTGACCCTTTAAGCCGCCACCTACATCACGAAAACTTATGAACACCAAGTCGCCTGTTCGTTTTATCATCCTGATTACCCTGGGTCTGCTGAGTGCCGGTTTGTCGTTTCTTACGGCCTCGGATGACACGCTTTCCGCTCCGGTTATTATGCAAAAAGCCAGGGAAACGCATGTACAATTCGCGGGGAAAATGAAATCGTTCCAGTACAAATTGTATCGCCACGCGTTTTTTGAGATCTATGACGCCCCAACGGCCCGGTATAAGGCCAAAGGCGTCCTGCAGACGCATTCGGAAGTTTACCGGAAATATCCGGATCGGCGGAAGGAAATCGAAACCGCCCGCCGCCATATTTACAGCCTGCCTTACGATCAATATACGCCGTATTATTTCTCGCTGATTGAAGATCTTGCGTCGGACGCCATACCGGCCGTCAGCGCATCGGTGCCGGGTCCGCTGTCTCCGCAGGCGGAGCGGTATTACCGGTTCACATTAGAAGGCACGTACGCCCTTAACGATACGGTCTCGGCGTATAAAATACGTATGGAACCCCGTTCGGCGCATGAGCCGGCGATGAAAGGATGGATATTTATTACAACGGGAACGTATCAGGTTGCGGCCCTGGATATCACGTTTAATGAAGCCGTAAAAATATGGCCGCCGCCCGATAATTTCCGGATGAGCCAGATATACGCGCCGAATGACGAGGGGCAATGGTTTCCTTTGCAGATGGATTACGAATATACATTGGCCGCTTCCGTATTGGGTATCGGCGGCAAGGCCCGCTGGCATGCGATGCAGCGGGTTTATGATTACCGTGTGAATCCGGAACTGCCGGACAGCCGTTTTTCGGGGCCCTACCGGGAAATTTTGAGGGAAGCGTTGTACAGAGACTCCGCGTATTGGGCGGCCCAATCGCTCGCGGCGTTCTCGGAACAGGAACAGGATGCGTTTACCTTGCTGGCCCAATTGCCGGGCAACCGTAAATACCTTCATCCGGACATCGAGGCGTTTGAAAAAGAACAGCGCGGTGAAAACATCCATTGGGGTTTCAAACCCCTGCCGGACATCCGGTACAACCGCGTGGAAGGGCTCTTCGCCGGCGGTGAAATCACTTTTGAAAATTTATCGCTCCGCCGGTATATCCGCGACCTGACCCTGACGGGCCGCTTTGGATACGGGTTTTCCGACAAGCGTTACAAAGGTTCCGGCGAAGCCAGCAAGGGATTCTTTGCACGCCGCCTGCGCGTCGGAGGACGGTATTACGACGACATTCGCCGCAAGGAACTGCCGATGGCCGGCAGTACGCTGATGAACTCGCTGACCGCGATCGGTTACCGGTATGATAATTTCAATTATTTCTATGCCCGCGGCTGGGAAGGTTTTGTGACCGTCAAACCTTTTTACAACACGGAGCTGACGGCGACGTATATTTCACGCGATGACCGATCGACGGTACAAACGACGCGTTGGGGCATTGTGCCGTGGCTCTATACATTCAAACCGGTGTATCCCATCAATCAAGGCCATTTGAACCAGATCGCCGGCCAGTTATACTGCCGCTTCGGTCGCGGTAAAACCGTGCTGTCGCGGGAAACCTTTTACACGCTCGAGCAGACGCTGGAACACACCAATGCCGGCTGGCTGAAGAGCGACTTCGATTTCACGAAATATTACGCGATGTTCCGTTTCCATATACCCACCACGCGCCGTGGTTCCTGGGACGGCCGGGTCTATTTCGGCTATGCCACCGAAGCCGTTCCGCGCCAGTATCTTTTTGACCTTTACGGCAGCGCCACACCCTATACCCTGCATACGGTTTCACTGGGCGACCTCGAAGGGAATTATATGGCCGCATTATGCATGGAACACAGCTTCGGCGGCGAATGGCTGGAACGCACCGGCCTGCCGCTTCTGCGGGATGGCTACATCGATCTGGTACCGATGTTCAGCGTGGGCTACATCCGGGCATCCACCGAAACCAGCCAGAATCTCAGCCTGCCGGTGCAGAATATTAAACGGCCCATTTATGAAGTCGGTCTCGGCCTTGGCGACGTGTTCCGTGTATGGCGCATTGATTTTAATTACCGTCTGAACCAGCGCCGGATTACCGAAACCCCGTTTAGTGTCACGCTCATGGCGTTTCTGTTCAGTTATTAAGCGAAGCGTTTATTGTACATGGATTTTATGGATAACCGCATAGAAAAAGATAGGAACGGTCATACGGCCGATACCGCCGGCGATGCCGCCATAGCGGAGGCCACTCGGGTAACGCACGAGGACCTCGGCGCGTACCTGCATCTGGACATTCAGGAGACGGTGCTACCGGAGAAGGAAATTATCATCCCGGTCATCCGGAAAAAGCGGAGGCTGTGGCGCCGCATCCGCATCGGACGCCGGATACTTGTGTCGCGCACGGCGGCGTTTTTCAAAGACACCAAAAAAATGATTGTATCGCTGATCATCCTGCTGGCCGTCGGCGCTGTAGGGATCTGGCTGGAGTGGGACAAAGAGGTGATCGGCGGGGTCGTGCTTATCCTTGGTATCCTATCGAGCGTGTTTTCATGGCTCGGTGCGGCGATACTCAGTCTGATTGCGCTGATACCCGTCATCGGCCCGTTGATCGTTGCCATCCTGAGTTCGTCCATATTGTGGCTTATAAACGGGCTGGGTTATTTTGTATCGGTGATCGCGATTAAGGCCGGTCACGGTAAAACCGTTCTGAATTATCGCCTTCTCGTCATTGTATTTCTTACCGGAATGGTCAGCGGCTACGTCATTGCGAAACTGATTAATTGATTATTCTTACCGCTTCAGGCGGGCCTCCGCGAACGCGATATCTTCCGGAGTGGTGATTTTGATATTGTCATAATCGCCTTCCACGATTTTAACTTTGATGCCGAGCCGTTCGACGAGCATCGATTCATCGGTGCCGCAGAAACCGTCCTGGTAGGCCTGTTCAAAGGCTTGTTTCAGCAAGGCATACTCGAAGCCCTGGGGGGTCTGGACGTTCCACAGTATTTCGCGGTTCAGCGTCTCGAGAACGAACCCGCCGGCGTCCTGCGATTTGACGGTATCTTTGGAACGGACGGCGAGAATTGCGGCGCGGTGCGCTTTCACGGCCTGGACCAACGCGGTAATTTTTTCCGGGCGAATCACCGGGCGGACGCCGTCATGCACCAGTACGATATCCGTTTTTACGGTCGCTTTCAGGCCGCTGAATACGCTGTCCTGCCGCCGCGGGCCGCCTTCCGCGAGCCTGTGTACCTTGCTAAAACGGTGCGGTTCGATGATGGCTTCCCGCACGAAATCCATCCACTCCGGTTCGCACACCGGAATGATTTCACTGATCCATTCCGATTCCTGAAACGCTCTCAGCGTGTAATACAGTACGGGCTCGCCGTGAAGGCGGATATACGGCTTACGGATTTTACCATATACCGACTGCATGCGCTGCCCGATACCGGCGGCGGGAATGATGGCGGTGATGTGGGGTTGGTTCATTAGTAATAAAATGATACTGTTTTTGGATGATTCCCATCGAAAAATGAAATGCATTATAAACCGGCGTATGCGACCGGGTTGACGGCGTAAAAATACACTTATCCATTTTAAAAAGCAAGCGACGCGATTTTTTATATTAGCCGGTAGCGTCTTTCACGTAATGGTGCCGTTTTTTGGGCCATGCGGGATGATACGGCGTATAGTCCATATAACTTAGAAAACTATTTGTTATCGCTTTATGATGTTGTCCATAAAAATCAAAAGCTCCCCTTATATCGTATAAGGGGAGCTTCATCCAATCGATTAAATAATACTTACTTATAGCTCTGGAGCGTTTTGATGTAATTCGCGCGTTCGAAAGCCGCCGGTTCAGCGATGGTGCGGTAACTGACGCTACCGCGCATTTTGGAAATGGATTCGTATTCGTGTTCGTGCATCCATTTTTCCATATCTTTAAGGATTTCGCTGATCTTGCCGATGCCGCCTTTAAGCAGCACGGAGGCAATCATGGCCACATCCGCGCCGGCCATGATTGCCTTGAGGGCATCCTGCGCGGTGTGAATACCAGACGTAGCGGCCAGGCTGGCCTCCACATTGCCAAAGAGGATCGCGATCCAGCGCAGCGGCAGGCGCAAATCATAGGAAGTGCTTAACTGCAGGCTCGGCTCCACATGAAGGGTTTCGAGATTGATGTCGGGCTGGTAAAAGCGGTTGAACAGCACGAGTCCGTTTGCGCCGGCCTGATCCAATTTTACGGCCATATTAGCCAGCGAACTGAAAAACGGACTCATCTTCACAGCCACCGGAATCGTCACCGCCGACTTGACGGCTTTGAGGTCGTCCACGTACATCTGCTCCACGTCCTGCGGTTTGGTGAACGGATCGGCGGGAATGTAATAGATGTTTAATTCGAGGGCATCGGCGCCGGCGTCCTGTATTTTCTTGGCGTATTTAATCCAGCCGCCGGTCGACACGCCGTTCAGACTGGCGATTACCGGGATCGTCACCGATTTCTTGAGTTTCTGAATATACTCGAGATACTCTTCGGCGTGCAGGTTCTTGTATTCCTTCGGTTCGGGGAAGTAGGTCATCGCCTCGGCGTAGCTCTCGCTGTACGTTGCCAGAAAGTGGTCGATTTCCTGGATTTCATGGTTAATCTGTTCTTCAAACAGGGAATAAAGCACGACGGCGGACGCGCCGGCGTCTTCGATCTTTTTTACGTTATCGAGTTCCATGGTCAGCGGCTGCGAAGAGGCCACAATCGGGTTCTTCAGCTCAAGGCCCATGTATTTGGTTTTCAGATCCATACGGCGTTCCTCTTAATTTATAATTTTCATTGGCGTTTTATTTATAACGTTTCCATGCCGGAAAATAATCCCGGATTACTGCTGTTTGGGTTCAAACAGGGCAATCATCCGTTCATACAGCAACCAGCGTTCCTTGACTTCTTTTTGGGCTTTTTCGAGGAGCCGTTTCGCCGCGGCCGGGTCGATCTTGGTCAGCATCTTGAAGCGGGTTTCATTGTAGATGTACTCTTCGAGGCTGATCTTCGGCGGCTTGGAGTCCAACTGGAACGGGTTTTGTCCCTTGTCGATCAAGTCGGGGTTGAAGCGGAATAGCGGCCAGTACCCGGATTCCACGGCGAGTTTCTGCTGATTGAGGCCGTTTTTAAGGTTAATTCCGTGCGCGATACAGTGCGAGTAGGCTATAATGAGTGACGGCCCGTCGTATTTCTCGGCTTCGATGAAGGCTTTGACGGTATGGGCGTCGTTGGCGCCCAGAGCGACGCGCGCCACGTACACGCTGCGGTAGGAAACCGCCTGCATGGCCAGGTCTTTTTTGGCGGTGGGTTTACCGCCCGCGGCGAATTTTGCTACCGCGCCGATGGGTGTCGCCTTAGACATCTGCCCGCCGGTATTGGAGTACACTTCGGTGTCGAGCACAAGGATGTTAACGTTACGCCCGGAGGCCAGCACGTGGTCAAGCCCGCCGTAACCGATGTCGTAAGCCCATCCGTCGCCGCCCATAATCCAGACGCTCTTCTTGACGAGGAAGTCGGCCAGGCTCAGCAGGCGTTTAGCCTCAGGGGTATTCATACCGGCCAGTTTGTCCTTTAGCGCTTTTACGCGGTTGCGTTGCGCGATAATCTCGGATTCTTCGTACTGTTTGGCATGGAGAATTTCCTCGGCCAGCGTGCCGCCGATCTGCGAAGCCATCGCGTGCAGTAATTCCTTCGCCTGTTCGTTATGTTTGTCAATGGTTAACCGGAAACCGAGGCCGAATTCCGCGTTATCCTCAAAGAGCGAGTTAGACCATGCCGGTCCGAGACCTTCTTTATTGAAGGCCCAGGGCGTCGTCGGGAGGTTGCCGCCGTAGATCGAAGAACAACCCGTGGCATTCGCGACAATCATACGGTCGCCGAATAACTGTGTGGTCAGCTTAACATACGGCGTTTCCCCGCAACCGCCGCAGGCACCGGAGAACTCAAATAACGGCTGGAGGAACTGGGAGTTCTTCACGTTGTCAATCTTAATGGCGTTGCGGTCCACTTCGGGAATGTTCAGGAAGAAATTCCAATTCTCGCGCTCACTTACGCGGATCGGCAACTGGGAAACCATGTTAATCGCTTTGAGTCCGGTCTGCTGTTTGTTCTTGGCCGGGCAGGCTTCCACGCAGAGCTCGCAGCCGGTGCAGTCTTCGGGCGCGATTTGAAGGGTGTATTCGGAACCGGCCGGAAATTCCTTGCCTTTATACGGCGTGTGTTTGAAGGTCGGCGGCGCGTTTTTCAGATGTTCCTTATCATAGACCTTGATGCGTATTACGGCATGCGGACAGACGATGGAGCATTTGCCGCACTGGATGCAGACGTCGGGGTCCCAGGCCGGGATTTCGAGCGTGATATTGCGTTTTTCCCACTGCGTGGTGCCGGTCGGGAACGTGCCGTCCACCGGGAATGCGCTTACCGGCAGATGATCCCCTTTACCGGCGATAATCTGGGCGGTCACGCTCTTGACAAATTCCGGAGCGCTGGCCGGTACTACCGGAGGCATTTCGATCGCGCTGGTTGCCGTGGCCGGATATTTCACCTCGAACAGGTTGGCAACGGTTTTATCTACCGCTTCCCAATTCTTCTTGACAATATCTTCGCCTTTTTTCAGATAGGTTTTCTTAATGGATTCCTTAATTTTTTGGATGGCTTCTTCCCTCGGCAGGACGTTGGAAATCGCAAAAAAGCAGGTCTGCATGATGGTATTCACACGTTCGCCCATGCCGGTCTCGTTGGCAACTTTATAACCGTCAATGACGTAGAATTTGAGCTTCTTGTCGATGATATCCTGCTGGACTTTTTTCGGTATTTTGTCCCACACTTCCGTATGGGCAAACGGCGCGTTCAGGAGGAACACCGCGCCCGGCTCGGCGTACTGCAGCATGTCATACTTTTCGAGGAAGCTGAACTGATGGCAGGCGACGAATTTTGCCTTGCTGATGAGGTAGGTGGAGCGAATCGGTTTTTTGCCGAAACGCAGATGCGAGGTGGTAATCGCGCCGGATTTTTTGGAATCATAGACGAAATAACCCTGCGCGTCGTAATCGGTTTCCTCGCCGATGATCTTGATGGAGTTTTTGTTGGCGCCCACGGTGCCGTCCGCGCCAAGCCCGAAGAACATGCCCCGGAACACGTCGTCGGTTTCGGTGGTAAAATCCGCGTCGTAAGCGATGCTGGTGTGGGTAACGTCATCATGAATACCGACCGTGAAATGGTTCTTCGGTTCGGCCTTTTTCATTTCGTCGAACACACCCTTAACCATTGCGGGGGTGAATTCTTTGGAGGACAGACCGTAACGGCCGCCGATGACTTTCGGAACGGCGGCCAGCTTACCCTGCTGGAAGGTTTCTGCCAGCGCAGAAATCACGTCCATATACAGCGGTTCGCCCATCGCGCCGGGTTCCTTGGTACGGTCGAGCACGGCGATTGTCTTGACCGATTTCGGCAGCGCCGCCACGAAATCCTTAACCGAGAAGGGCCGAAACAGGCGCACCTTCAGTAAACCGATCTTTTCGTCTTTATTCATGAGAAATTCCACGGTTTCATGAGCGGCTTCCGCGCCGGAACCCATCATGACGATCACGCGATCGGCTTCGGGATGACCGACATAATCAAAAAGATGATACTGCCGGCCGACAATCTTTGCAAACTGGTCCATGGCTTTCTGGACAATGGCGGGCACGGCGTTGTAGAATTTATTCACGGTTTCGCGGGCCTGGAAGAACACATCCGGGTTCTGCGCCGTACCGCGTATGACCGGATGATCCGGCGACAACGCGCGTTGGCGGACCTGAGCTACCAGCTCGTCGTTTATCATCGCGCGGATGTCTTCGTCGGACAACTGCTCGACCTTATGCACTTCATGGGACGTACGGAATCCGTCAAAGAAATGGACGAACGGTACGCGGGCTTCCAGCGTGGCGGCCTGCGCAATTAACGCCATATCCATCGCTTCCTGTACGGAGTTGGAGCCCATCAGCGCGAAGCCCGTAGAACGCACGGCCATGATGTCGCTGTGATCACCGAAGATGGACAGCGCGTGCGCGGCCACCGTCCGGGCGGACACATGAAATACCGTGGAGTTCAGTTCGCCGGCTATTTTGAACATATTCGGGATCATCAGCAGCAGTCCCTGTGAGGCTGTAAATGTCGTGGTTAATGCGCCGGACTGCAAAGCGCCGTGCACCGCGCCGGAAGCGCCGCCCTCGCTCTGCATTTCGATCACGCTGGGAATGGTTCCCCAGATATTTTTCTTTCCCTCCGCTGACCACTGATCCGCCCACTCGCCCATGTTGGAAGAAGGCGTAATCGGGTAGATGGCAATTACTTCGTTGGTTTTGTGAGCCACATACGCCGTGGCTTCATTGGCGTCTAAGTTTACTTTTAATCGGGGCATAAATCTATCACCTTACTTTAATATAATATAATGTAACATTCTTCACGAGAACGCACCAATAATATTTGAAGCGGGGTTTAAAATCAAGTTATTTCTTAGGTTTTTAATCTCCAGCCACCAAGGCACGAAGACACTAAAATTAACCTTTTCAGGTTTAAAACAGATTTTAAGGCTCTGGGGCTTGGTGTCTTTGTGGCGGTATAATTGTTATCGTTCTTAAGTATCGCAAAAATAGAATAAATATGCAAATATTTAAAAACCAGAAAAGCCGAGAGAAGAATCATAGAGGCCGACACCTGTTTTTTCAATGCGTATCCGGTTTTTCCTTGCTAACAAAATTAAATTTATCTATGTTTGCGTAAGGACATTTAATCAGTCTAGCATTTTCCTGTTTCATGAATAACGAAACCCGTCCATTGCCCGTTGTAAAAATTCCGGTAACCCGTCACAACCTTTTAGCCATGGTAACCATATTGTTAGTATTTGTCGGGATAAGTCTGTTATTATGGCTGGAGCGCGATATCGAAGTGCGTATGGTCATCCATCACAATCCGGTCTATGAAAACCCGTTTGCGCTGGCTTTCTGGCGGTGGATAACCCGGTATGGCATGAGCGTGATATGCCTTATTTATGCCGCGGTAATCTTTTTTTTCATTAAGAAAGAAACACCGATTCCGGTACAACCGGTATTTCTGAGTGTCGTATTCTCATTTGTCATGGCTGGTATCGCCGGCGATCTGATTAAGGAAGCGATTCAGCGATCCCGTCCGGCGGCGGATCTGCTGGGGCAGTTGGCGATTCCGTTTATTCCGGGAAGCATGTCCATGCCGTCCGGGCACGGCACTAAATGCATGGCCCTGGTTCTGCCGTTTCTTTTCTTTGCGCCGCATAAAACGAGGGCGATGCGATTAATTAGAGTTATCCTTTTAGTCATCGCCCTGCTGGTGATGTATTCACGGATAGCCCTGCAGTTTCATTATATCAGCGACCTTACCGCCAGCGTCGCCGTGGCTCTGGTATTTATGCCGATTGCGGCATGGCTCGCCAATGGAATATACGCGCTCAAAAAGATGAACGAAACACAACTGGTCGTTATGAACAAGCGGCTGATTGGGGTGTATATCGGATTGGCAATCATTATTCCGTTTATATAAAACGCATGGTTCCCGTACGGTATTTTACAGCCATTTCCGGTCGAGGGCAATAATGGAGTATTAATTCAACATAATTTTACGAATTTCAAAGGAAAACGCTTTATGATCGTGACCCTGGTTCATGTTGCGGTTAAACCGGAGCATATCGAGGCTTTCAAAAAAGCCTGTGAAAAAAATCATCGCCGGTCTGTTAAGGAAGACGGTAATCTGCGTTTTGATATCCTGCAGTTCGCCGAGGATCCCTCGAAATTTATTCTCTATGAAGCGTATGCCAGCGAAGCGGCGGCAGCGGCCCACAAAGAAACGGCACATTACGCGGAATGGCGCGATACCGTGAAGGACTGGATGGCGGAACCGCGTAAAGGCATGAAATATCATATCCTTTGGCCGGATGGAAAGTGATGACCAGCGCATGATCCGGACGTTTTCACAATATACGCCGCCGGCCATCCATTTCGGAGCGGGTAAATTTGGCCTTGTGCCTGAACTTATTCGTCGATTCGGAAAACGCGCGCTCATCCTGACCGGTTCCGGCTCGGTTAAGAAAACGGAAGCGTGGCGACAGCTTGAGCGGGCGCTGGCCCCGGAGCCGCTGAGCATCATTTGGGAAACCGTAACCGGCGAGCCTTCGCCGGCAATTGTCGACCGGATAACGCGCTCCAATAAAGAGCCTTTGCCCGATGTGGTCATCGCTATCGGCGGCGGCAGTGTCATGGATGCCGGCAAGGCGGTTTCGGCGATGCTGCGGTATGACGAGCCGGCGGAAGCCTTTCTGGAGGGCGTCGGCACGAAAACGCATGACGGCCGCAAAGTGCCTTTCATCGCGGTGCCGACCACGTCCGGCACGGGCAGCGAAGCCACAAAGAACGCCGTGTTAAGCCGTGTCGGGCCGGACGGTTTCAAAAAATCGCTGCGCCATGACCGGCTCGTCCCCGATGTGGCCGTCGTCGATCCTCAGCTGACAAGGACTTGCCCGCCCCCGCTGACGGCGGCCTGCGGGATGGATGCCTTTACCCAGTTATTGGAATCCTACGTATCCACCGCGGCGACGCCGTTTACCGACGCCCTGGCGTTTTCCGGCCTGCAGGCTGTCGCGCGTTCCCTTGAACAAGCCGTACAAAACGGCGAAGACATCGCAGCCCGCTCGGATATGGCCTACGCTTCCATGATCAGCGGCATCACGCTCGCTAACGCGGGACTCGGGCTGGTCCACGGTCTGGCCTCCTCCATCGGCGGGTTCTGCCACATTCCCCACGGCATCATTTGCGGCACGCTCATGGCGCCTTGCATGGAATTTACCATCCGGCATCTGCTGAAATATACTCCGGATAATCCCGCCGTAAGCAAGTTTGCCGAAACCGGAAAACTGTTTTCACCGGAAACGGGTAAATCCCGGCCCTTTTATTGCGAAAGTCTTGTTGCCACATTATATGCGCTATCCGATCGGCTTGGACTGACAGCGCTTAGCCGTAACGGATTTAACGCATCGTTGCTGGATGCTGTTATCGCACGCACGGAGCCGAAAAATAATCCGGTAAAGCTTACGCCGGACGAGTGGCGGGAGATTTTATTATCGCGTTTAAAATAAAAATCCATCCTACCCTATTTGCCGATGCAAAACAATACGTACAACATCGTCGCACAAAAAAATGTACGTTTCAAAAAAAACTTGACTTTTTTATGATTTTGGATTATAGTTGATCTTACAACATTGCTCAGTAGCTCAATGGCAGAGCATTCGGCTGTTAACCGAAGGGTTGTAGGTTCGAGCCCTACCTGAGCAGCCACCGAAGCCCGGACCTGACATCAGCGACGGGCTTTTTAATTAGGGCGCAGCCATGATAAAACGTATAATACCGCTCGTTGTGTTTTTTAGTGTCCTGGCAATTCCCGTATACAGCCAGACGCAGTTTTATATTTATGAAAAATCCGGTTCCTACAATCTCGGGACCTGGCTGCGGTACAATCGCTGCGACGGCTTCTTTCCGGGCCTCAGAGGCCAGCTTTTTCTGGATGATGAAGAATCCTTCTGGATTAAAGGCCGCGCCGGATACGGTTTTTCCCTGCACGCGCCCCGTTATCAGGCGGAAATAGAAAAACGGTTTCCTTCGGGCGACAATGAATACCTTTTTAAAATCGAAGGGTACCGTCTAACCGCCACCGGTGACGCCGCCGTCATTCCGGACTGGCAGAACAGTATTTCCGCGTTGTTATTCCGGCTGGATTATTATGACTTTTATGAAATCTTCGGCGCAGGCTTATGGATTGGCAAAGACTGGAAGGGAGTTTTCCGGCTGAGCCTAACGGGCGGCATTAACCGTTATGGTTCGCTGCCCAATAAAACCAGCCAGAGCCTCCTGGACTGGGGGGGTGAAAAAAGAGCCGATAAACGGGTTTTCCGTGACAATCCGCCAGTGGCCGAAGGCGATGATTATTATGTCGGTATGCAGATGGAACTGGATACGCGGCCCTCACCGTCGGCTTTTGTAAATGGATGGTTCGGAACGGCCATTTACACGAATTCAGAATTTTTAAAACCGTTGGCGCATGGGGATTATAGTTATCATCATGTTACGCTCCGACTGTCCCGTCTTCAGGCTGTCACGCACCGGCAAAGATTGTTATGGTCGGGTTCTTTTGGAATCCATCACGGCACGGTTCGCGGCCGCGCTAACGGCCAACCGGCGGTCACGGAACCCTTTTTATTTGATCTGGGAGGTTTATCCACCCTGCGAGGATACCGGTATAAAGAATTTATAAACGGCTCAGGTATGGCCATGACGAATCTGGATTATTATTTTAACGGATCGTTTTTGCCGAGAACCTTTCTTGCGAAAATCTGGGGACTGAAATTTTTATTTAAGAAAATCGACCTGATGTTTTTCGGCGACGCCGGTACGATCTGGAATGCGAAAGCGACCGATGCCCTTCCAGACGCTATTCTGCAGGAAAGATTCCGTTTTAAATCCATTCGCTGCGATGCGGGCTGGGGCCTTCATATCGGAAACTGGATGAAGTTCCAGATGGCGTTTCCGCTGACTCGGACTCCGCAAACCGGAAAGTACGACTATAAATATTATTTGTATATTACGCCAACCATTTAACGGAGAGCATGTGTTATGCGTTACCTCATGATCTTTTTTCTGATACTGGCCGCCTGCCAGGCCGGCACGCGACTGACCGTTACCGATGAAACTCCGATGAAAGACCCGTGGGAAGGACTCAACGATGAGGAAATTTACAGGAAAGCGGCCCAATTCATTGCAGAAGAAAAACCCCAGCACGCCGTGGACGGGTTTACGATAATTGCGGAAAAATACCCTTCCAGTCCTCGCTATGTGGACGCCTTATTGTCCATGGGCAAGATCTATACCGACCAATTCCGCGAATACACCAACGCCAGTGCGGCTTTCAAAAAAGTGGCGGAACTCTATCCCGACAGTTCCGTTACCGCGCAGGCTTATTTCATGCTGGGATTTATCCACGCCAACTACGACATTAAACTGGATGAAGCGCGGAAATATTACGAAACGTTCCTGAATAAATATCCGAAACATGAATTGGCTTCCTCCGTGCAATTTGAGCTTCAAAATCTTGGCATGAACGCCGATGAAATTCTCAAAACCGCCCTGCCGGATTCTATGGATGCCGCATCGGATACCACCGGCGGCAAATAACCCATGGCCGAACGAAGGTATTTTTACACAGCCCCGGAGTCTATCGACTCGGGGCTTTCTATTTTATATCTGATAGATGACGAAGCCCGTCATTGCCTGCAGGTGCTGCGCATGAAAAGCGGTGACCGGTGTTATGTCGTCAACGGCCAGGGCGATGAATACGAAACAGAAATTATCGAAACCGTCAGGGATCGGGTCGTATGTAAAATCCTGAATCATCGGATGCGGCCTAATGAACTGAAAGTCGAAATAACGCTGGCGCTGGCGCTGATTAAAAAAGACCGTTTTGAATGGGCTCTGGAAAAAGCCACCGAACTGGGCGTTCATGCAGTTATTCCTTTAAAAACCGGCCGCAGCGTTGTGGAACCGGGATTCCAGAAAATACGCCGGTGGGAAAAGACCCTAATAGCCGCCATGAAGCAGTCCGAACGTTCGATGGTGCCCGTGCTCCGGCCGGTGACGGATTTTCATGCGCTGCTGGCCGAAGCCGATAATTATGATATGGCTTTGATTGCTCATGAACAAAGCGCGCGGCCGATGATTTCGGTTGCCGGCGAACGCCTGAAAACCGGAACCGTTCGTAGCCTTCTCATTGGCATTGGACCTGAAGGCGGATTCACCGATGAGGAGATTCAATCCGCCCGCCGGCATCATCTAACGGATGTATCCCTTGGCCCTACCCGCCTGCGATCTGAAACTGCCGCGATTGCGGCGGTAGCGGTAATCGCCGGCCAGTTGCATCCATGGGTACCATGAGTCTATATGGAATCAATTATAACATCAACGCAGCAGTATGAATCACGGTTGGCGAACGAAACCGGCGTAATTAACGAAGACCTGGATATAAAGCATCAACGCATGGCGGAGGATGCTTTCTCGTTTTTCCGTGCCGCCTATTACCGCTGGATCGAATGGTACCATGGGAAGTTTCATGATGTTTCGGCGCCATCGGTTTTCTCGGTGGGTGACCTGCACGTGGAGAACTTTGGCACCTGGCGGGACAGCGAAGGACGGCTGGTCTGGGGGGTGAATGATTTGGATGAAGCGGCACGGCTTCCTTTTGATCAGGACATTCTCCGTTTGGCGGCCAGCGCCATTCTCGCCGTACGGGAAAGCATGCTGTCCGCCGGCGAGGAAGAGGCTTGCGCCAGTATACTGGAAGGTTATCGCACCGTTATGCTTTCGGATCCCGATATTTATATTCTTGAAGAACGTCACGGTTGGTTGCGGGAAATGACAATATCCAGCCAAAGGGAGCCGGCGGTTTACTGGGAAAAAATGGAAGCCCTGAAGCCCGTGACGCCTGTACCGGAAACGGTGATGGGTTTACTGCAAAGTATGGTACCGGAGGCGGCCATCAACCGGAAGGTGGTTCACCGTCTGGCAGGCCTGGGCAGTCTGGGGCGTCCACGGTTTGCCCTGGTGGCTGATCTTCACGGAAGCAAGATGGCCCGTGAGGTCAAAGCGATAGTCCGCTCGGCAGCGGATCGTTTTTATCCGGAAGCCTGCTCTCAGGAAGAGCGGTATTTACGGTTTATACAAAGTCCATTCCGGCCTGCCGATCCGTTTCTCAAAGTATTTCCCGGATGGATACATCGCCGTCTATCGCCCGACTGCAGTCGGATAGACCTGTCGTCCCTGCCATCCAAAAAGGATGCCCTGCGTTTAGTAAAAGCGATGGGCAAGGAAACAGCCAACATGCACCGGATTGACCCCGCTGCTGTTGCCCCTATCCGGGCTTTTCTGCCCCAGCTATGTGAAAAAGGACTTTACCGGTCAGCGGAAACATTGGCTAACCGTTTAACCGAGGACTGGCAGGCATGGAGAAAACATTATAAAAAATCTGTCCTATCGAAAACTGAGAAATGATTTGTTTCATTCTGATACACTTCTTTGGTGGCGCATGGTTATTTTATAATAATTGTCTGACGATAGTCTGTAATCAATGGCCATCTCTTAATCGGCAAGCACTGTTACCACACGGAAAAGCCGGCTGTAGCTTTACAGAAAATGATTTTTCTGTTTCAGACATCCCCGGAACAGCCCTAAAACAGAGGAGATTTTGTGTTTTATGGCCGTAAAACCTCTAAAAATAAGCTTTTTTCACAAATAGTGCTTGACAAATGCCGCTTCATGATGTATATTATTATTAATCCGGCGGGACCCGCAATTTAAGTGTCTGCGCGGCTTCGCAGGAGTACCATATTAAGGAGTATCACCATGACGAAAGCTGATCTCGTTGCGAAAATGGCTAAGGACGCCGAAATCCCCAAAACCAAAGCTGAAAAAGCTTTAGCTACTTTCATCGAAAGCGTTACGCTTTCCCTGAAAAAAGGCAAGGCCGTCACCTTAGTCGGATTCGGAACGTTCGGCGTAACCAAGCGCAAAGCCCGCACCGGCCGTAATCCCCAGACCGGCGCCGTGCTGAAAATTGCCGCGGCCAAAGTGCCGAAGTTCAAGGCCGGCAAAGCGCTGAAAGATGCCGTTAAGAAAGGCTAATGTCCGGTTCTCGCTTCGTAATAGGTGAAGAGAAACGGGAAAGCCTTCCCCTGACAGGGAAGGCTTTTTTATTTCTTCCGCTATAAATTCATTGCGAAATAGCCCCCATTTATATACATTGGCCACGAAAACGGCATTTACCTTGATCTTCACACGGGGTATTTATGCCATAAGACATACAACCGAACAACTGAAATGATTTTATGAAACAGTTTATCATTTGGATTTCTGCGATCGGATACGCCCTCTGGCTGTGCGCGGCCGCACCGGTACGTTCCGGAGACGGCGATGAGGAAAAAAAACTGGTTATGGCAAACGTCCGCGCCAGCAATGAAAAGATCCAGTCCCTCACCGCGAAAATGAAACAGAGAAAAATCTCCTCATTCATGGAAAAGGCCGTTACTACAAAATCGGATTTTTATTATAAAAAACCGGGGATGTATGTGATTGCTCCCAGCCGGGATGACGAAAACAAATATATCGTAACGCCCAAGGAAATCTGGATTATTAATAAAAAAAATAAAACAGTAACCGTGACCACGGATAAAGAAGTGGATTTCTCTCAGTACCTGATGGGATTCAGCGATAAGGAGGAGGCGTTGGAAGCGCTCTTTGACATCCGGGTGGAGGCGCGGCAAGTTTCCGGCAAATTCGGTTCCTATAAGATGCACCTGGTGCCGGCCAAAACCAGTAAGCTCTATGACAAATTGGAGAAAATCATCATCTACATTCGCGACGACCTATGGTTGCCCTACGGCGCTGAATTATACGAAATTGACGGCGATATAACCATCTGGGAGTTCAACAATATTAAGATTAACCCGAAAATCAAGGACGATATTTTCAAACAGGAATTACCGAAGGGTTATACCCTGAAAAAATATGAAAAGAAATAATGCCCATCTGAAACCAATCATCGGATATGGCCGGTGTAATTTTTTATTTTCGATTCTTTTTTGGCTCCTGTTGGCCGCGATAATAACCGGCTCTGCCGTGGAGGCGCAAACCCGAAAACCGCTGAGGCGAAAATCCGCTCCGGAAAAACCGAATTACCATCTTTTTGTAACTTCCGGCGTCAATCAGGTCACGGGCCCCGGCGTGGAGTTCAATCTGCGCAACCGGGATGGCGCTCTGACCCGCAGCAGTTTGTCCGTTATAGCCGGTTACAGTACCCGTTATGAAAAATTCTTTTCTAATACTTCAGTTACCGGCCGCTGGGAATGGGTGCATGGAGCCGGTATCGCGGGGATTATCAATAATTACAAGGATGTCAAGTTAAGCCGTTATTACTGGGGGCTCGGTATTTCCGGCCATATATTTTTAAGGGAAAAAAAGCCGCTCAAAACTTTTGCCGCTTTCGGGCATGCCGGTTTTAAGCGGTTTATATCATCCGCCGCTTTTGTGGATATTCATCTGGGAGCGGGTATTATGGGATCGCCGCTCAGCAGTTCGTCCCGGTCGGATATCAACGGCTTATACCTAAATGGAGGCGCGGCAATTGGCTTTGCGCTTAAAAGGTAATTCCCATGCCGCTGTTGAATACGGCCGGATCCGAGGACACTGCCGGCATGAAAATTTATACTGTCGCCGAAATCACGCGGCGGATACGCGGTCTGCTGGAAGACGGTTTTCCGGCTATTTTGGTCCGCGGCGAAATATCCAACCTGACGCGGCATACCTCCGGCCATATCTATTTTACTTTAAAAGATGAAGCGGCGCAGATTCGCTGTGTGATCTGGCGTTCCACAGCGGCCGGCCTTTCGTATCAGCCGCAGGATGGCGCGTCGGTGCTGGTGCAGGGACGCATCGCGGTGTATGAAAAAGGCGGCAACTATCAGATAACGGTGCAGAGTCTCCAGCCGGAAGGACTGGGCGCCCTGCAACAGGCCCTGGAAAAGCTCAAAAAGAAGTTATATGAAGAAGGCCTTTTTGACGAACGCCGGAAAAAACCTCTGCCGCCTTATCCTGAGCGGGTCGGCGTCGTTACTTCGCCGACCGGCGCGGCCATTCGCGATATCGTCAGCGTCCTTCGCCGGCGGATGCCGGGTGTGACCATTATTCTGGCGCCGGTCAAGGTGCAGGGCGAAGGCGCCGAGGAAGAAATTGTAGCGGCGATTCGCGATTTCGAAACGTACCGCAACGTGGATGTCCTGATTGTGGGCCGGGGCGGCGGATCTCTGGAAGACTTATGGGCGTTCAACGACGAACGGGTCGCGCGCGCGATCGATGCCTGTTCGATACCCGTCATCAGCGCCGTCGGGCATGAGATTGATTTTACGATCGCCGATTTTGTCGCCGATGTCCGGGCGGCAACGCCGTCGGCGGCGGCCGAACTGGCCGTGCCCGACCGGCAGGAACTGCTTCAGTACCTGCAAAATCTGCAGTTTACCATGGAACACGGTCTTGGCAACGGCCTCCGCAACGCGCGCCACGCGTTGGACAAACTCGCCCGGCATTATGCCTTCCGTCAACCTGAAATGATGATCGCCCGCCTCCGCCAGCAGACCGACGAACTGGAACGGCGATTGATCCAGAGCCACGCGTTCCGAAGCCAGCTCCGCGGGCAGCAACTGGAGCATCTCCGTAAACGGCTGGAGATTTTAAATCCGCAGAACACGCTCAAACGCGGATTCGTGATATTAAGACAGAATCACCGCGTCATTCCGGCGCTGGAGAAACTGGACGATAAGATAACGGTTACGGCTGAATTTTACGACGGCTGGGCGGATATGGTACCAGGACCCACCAGAAAAAAATAATTCGCCCGGAGCAATTTATGGTTGATGGCCGAAGATTTTTTTTTAAATTTAATAAAAATTGAAAAAAGGAACTGTATCATGCGATGGATTTTACTGCTGATTTTCATCATAACGGCTGTGTCCGACTGCCTCTGGGCCCAGTTGGACCGGGACGGCGCGCCCGGTTATGAAAAAAGACATCCGCACATGGCGATGTTCGAAACGCCGTTTTTCAACAATGATGTCGCGCTTGGCGCCACCTACCGGTACACCGTGCATCCCGGCCAGATGATCGGCGTTACCGTTTCGGCCTATTTCCGTCCGTTCGGCAAAAGCATCCTGCTGAAATCCGCGCCGCATTATTATTTTCAGCTCAAAGAATACCGGCATACCTTTGCGGTCGGTCTTGAGAAAAAGTTCTGGGTAAACAACCGCCTGGATGTCTTTGTGGGCGGCGCGCTGGGTTTATCGGTTGTGGATTACCGCGGCACCGGCGAAGGGGTTTACGAAGGTCACCAAATCGTTAAAAAAGACGGGCTCACGCCGATTATCAAAGGCGGTATCGCGTATAAATTCACGCCTTTTGTCTATATGCGCGCGGGCTATCTGTACACCGATATGAAAACCGTTGACGGCCACCGGATTTATTTTGCGATAGGAGGGCAGCTATGATATTTACATCACGCACTGGATTTGCCGTATTCGTGGCTCTGCTGACACTGCTGGGCATCGCGTGGGCAGGTTGCCAGGAACTGCTTGACGAAAATGATCTGGAACCCGCGCCACCGGACTGTATCGAAGTTCCGCCCACCGAAGGTTATTTGAGTGTGCGCTATACGCTGAACGCCCAAAATCCCCATGTACCCATTGAAATATACCGCGGCGATTTTGAAAATAACGACCTGATCCTTCGGGATACGCTTCCGTCGTCCCATAATCCGTATCGTCTTCCTATTGATGAATATTATTCCGTCGTCGCGAAGTACCTGCGGGGACAAGATACGATCATTGTAATCGATGGCGACGATATTGAGGCTGATGAAACCGAGTACTCGGATAAATCCTGCTGGAGCGTGGATAACGGCACCATCGACGTAAAACTGAAATTTTAAACGGGACGCTCTGCAATGTCCGATAAAGAAACCCGGCCCGACTCATGAATGTATACGAAATTATCGGTTTCCTATCGGGCGTCATCTGTGTCTATCTGGTTGTCCGAGAGAACATCTGGAACTGGCCGGTAGCGCTGATCAACGCTTTTTTTTATATCCTCGTATTTTATGAAGCCCGCCTGTACGCCGATATGGGATTGCAGGTCATTTATATCATCATTTCCATTTACGGATGGTACGAATGGCTGCACGGCGGAAAGGAACACGGAAAATTAACGGTTACTCGTACCGGCTGGCTGGAGGCGTCTATCCTTTTGGTGATCGGATTTGGCGGGACGATAGGATTAGGAATGTTCCTGAGCCATATCCCTTGGATCTGGCCGGATTTACAGCCGGCTGCCCTTCCTTACTGGGATGCGCTGACGACCGTCATCAGTCTGATTGCCCAGTGGCTGATGGCGCGTAAGAAGCTGGAAAGTTGGGTTCTATGGATTCTGGTCGATATTATTTATATTGGCATGTATTATTATAAAGATTTATATTTAACACTGGTTTTATACGCGATTTTTCTGATTTTGGCGACGTCGGGCCTTTTTGCCTGGCGCAAGTCCCTCATGCAACATCAACCGTAATAAACCGTCTGGAAAAAATCTATGAAGCTTCCAGTAAAAAAATTTTTATTCAATTGGTCGGCGCTATTTTTCCTTCTGGCCATGGTATTTGTTGCGTGGAGTCTGAGGCTTATCCTGACCGTTAATTCCATGCAGGATGAGATAGCATCGAATGTGGCGCTGATAGGGCGAACCACGGCGGTCGAACAATCCTTGCGGGATATGGAACGGGAACTGGTGGCTTCCCTGGAAATAGAGGAACCGGATACGCTTCGCCGTCGCTGGGAAGACGTCAGGTCGGCTGCCGATCAGGCGATACGGTCTATAGAAAAACTTCCGGGATTGTCTTCTGCCGGACGCACATTCTGCGCGCAGGCCGATTCCATAACCACCGCGGTTCATCAGGCGTATACCGCACATTGGGAAATTAACGGGTATGCGCCGGTGCCGGGCAACGACCTACAGACATGGCGGTCAGGAATTGCGGGTACCATCGAATCGGCCAAGCAGTTTGTCCGGTCTCTGCGGGCGCGTTCTGCCGATTTATCCATAAAGTTGTCGGATTACTGGAATCAACTGACTATTTTAGTGTTGGTATCCTGCGCGCTCGCTATGGTGGTGGCGGTTTTGCTGATGCTCTATCAGGGAAAAACAAAGGCTTTCCGGCTTTCGCAAACCAGTCTGCACAAAACCCGACAGCAACTGCTGAAGGTTTACCGTAGCCGTTCCGAAATGCTGTCGCGGGTCGTCGAGCAATTATCGATTGTGATGCAGAAGCTCAATGAGGTTGTTGAGAAGCAGTCAACGGCAATGCAGGAACAGTCGGTTGCCCTGAATCAGACGACCACCACGGCCCAGCAGATTGCGGTGACTTCCCAGCAGACCACGCAAAAAGCGGAACAGGTATCGGCCTACGCCGGACAAAGCCGGACGATTACCGGTAAATCCAAGGCCGGACTGGATACGGCGATTACGGCTATGGAAGCCATACAGGCCGGCATTAAAGAAACGCTGGACCATATAACCTACCTGAACGAAAACACCAAGCAGATTGACCTGATCGCCGCGTCTGTCAGGGATATATCCAAGAAAACGAATATTCTCGCGCTGAATGCCAGCATCGAAGCGACCAAGGCCGGCGCTGCAGGCAAGGGGCTGACTATTGTAGCTCATGAAGTGCAGGCATTAGCGGAGAGAAGCCAGGGCGCCGCCCAGGAGATCAGCAAACTGATTAAAGAAGTCCGCCAGTCTGCGGAAGCCTCGCAGGCGGCCATCAAAAACGGCTATCAGGCCACCGAAGCCAATTTTGGGGATATACGTGCCGCCGGTGAAATGATGGAAAAATCCATGGATATGCTGAATGAAAACGAAACCTGCGCGCAAGAAATACTTATCGACAGTAAGCAGCAGACGATCGGCATTGACCAGATGACGGAAGCGCTGAGCAGCATCAATGCGGTTATGCAGCAAATCGTTCTTGGGACGGAGGATTTGCGCGCCACGATGCAGTCGGTGGACGCGCTGACCGACGAACTGAAACGGACGATCAACAGCGCCAAGGGCTACAGGGAAGACGAATCGCAAGAAACACGGATACAGGACGATGATCACGTATGATGATATTCGCGAGGCTTACCGCCGCGTATCCGGCGTGGTGCATCACACACCGGTGCTGACATCGCGGCAGCTTAACACGATTGCTGAAAATACATTATTTTTTAAGTGTGAGAATTTTCAGCGCGGCGGGGCTTTTAAAATCCGCGGGGCCTATAATAAAATAGCCTCGCTGGATGCCGAACAGCTTCGCCGGGGCGTGGTGGCCTTTTCTTCCGGTAATCATGCGCAGGGCGTGGCGCTGGCGGCCTGCCTGCTCGGTACGCACGCGAAGATTGTCATGCCTGATATCGCGCCGAAAATCAAGGTGGACGGCACGCGGGCGTACGGTGGGGAAATCGTTTTTTATGATTTCGAGAAAGAAGACCGTGAAGCCATCGGCCGCCAGATCGCCGCATCCGAAGGCCGCGCGGTGATACCGCCGTTTAATGACGAATACATCATGGCCGGGCAGGGGACAATCGGTATCGAAATCGCGAAGGACGTTGCCGAACTTGATTACGCGTTCTTCCCGGTCGGCGGCGGCGGGCTGATTTCCGGAAATGCCGTTTCCCTGAAACATCATTTTCCGAACATCCGCGTTATCGGCGTCGAAACTGAATCCGCAAATGATGTGTACCAGTCGTTCCATAGCGGTACGATCGTCCGCATCCGGCCGCCGAAAACCCTGGCCGATGGCATGCGTACCGTCGCCGCCGGAGATAAAACTTTTGAGGTCATTCGCGCCTTGGTTGACGATATGCTGCTGGTCAGCGACACGGAAGTCGTTGACGCCATGCGGCTGCTGTATGCGCGTTTGAAAATCGTCGTCGAACCCACCGGCGCCGTGCCCTTCGCGGCCGTGCTGAAAAACCAGAAAAACCTGCGCCATAAAAAAATCGCCGTCGTTCTCAGCGGCGGCAATATCGACCTGCAGCCGTTCTTCGATCATCTCCAGCAATCGGCAGTCGTGAGTTAGCGCCTCGTCCCATGCTCCAACCGGCGGATATACGTTTTATTTTTTTTGATCTCGGCAAAGTGCTGGTCGATTATGACTGGAACATTGCCGCCCGCCATATGGCGCAGAAATCCCCGATGCCTGAATCGGATATTCTGCAGCATCTTTTTCATTGCGATTACCGCCTGCTTTATGAAAAAGGACTGATTACCACGGTGGAATTTATCGGACAGCTTCAGAAAGATTTATGCTACCGCGGATCGCCGGACGAACTCGAGACCCTGTGGTGCGATATTTTTACGCCAATGACGGCGAATATCGAAACGATGAAACGGCTTTTACGAAACTATCCGCTGGGACTCATCTCCAATACCTGCGCTTCGCACATTCACTGGATTCGAAAGCATTTTGATATCCTGAATAATTTTAATCCGCTGATTTATTCGTATGAAGTGCATGCGGTGAAACCCGATCCGGAGATATTTATCACCGCGTCCCGTCATCTGGCTTTGAGGCCGGATGAAATCCTGTTCATTGATGATACAGACTGCCATATCGCCACAGCCCGCGATCTGGGATGGCAGACGATTCACCTGACGCCAGCCACCGATTTATCCGTTAGGTTGATTGAAAAAAAATTACTCTTTAGAAACGGTTTTTTTATTTAAAAACGGCATTCCGAAACCATCCAATCGGTTGCTTATCTTGAATATTTGAATTCCTCATCCAGACGCCGGCCGGAGGCATGATTTATACTGGAAAGTATAAACGTTTCGTTGATGTTTGTCTCGCGATTATTATACAACAGATCGCACCACAGCGTTTCGATTTCGCCGGTGTAAAGGGTATTATCTTTCGGATTAAGGAATGCAACTTTTTTGACCGGCTTGCCCAGCAGGCCGGTCTGTTCGCCGGATAGGATTCGGCCCTTTCGCAGGGTAAGAACGCCGTCGTCATTAAAAAAACCGATGCTATTTACATGCCGTTTCTCAGCCGGTAGGGTCAGCGCGTCATACGAAGAATCCGTTACGATACTTATCTGTCCCCAGGAATCGGTAATGAGAAAAAATTTTTCAGGACAGGTGAAAACTTCATGGAATTGCCGTGGGTTGCCGTACACCAGCGTATGAATTTTTGTTTTCAGTTCGGGTATGGAATCCCTGTGTCGGCGGTAAGCGGTCACGATGAAGTCATATTCGTCCGTCGTGAATAACTCCGGAAAAACGTAATGCGTGTTGAATAACGAGCCTTCACCGGCGTCCATCCGTTCAACGCGGATCCTGGATAGATACCGGCAAACTTTGGGAAGCGTACCGTACCGTCCGGTGATTTTCCGTATTTCGCTGGTGGCGTGATTTTTTAACGCGAGATGGTATTCGGTCTGCCAGGCCAGTTCGACCATAATTTTTTCTTTTATCAGCAGCAGCTGATTCTGATTGTCTGACTCAATAACCCTCACGCAATCGGCTCCCGTACAGGAAAATAAGCATACCCATAGCGGTATAAATAAAGCAATCCTTTTTAGTCGCTTCTTCATTGGTTTATCACCGTTGACAATTCCGTTCCGATTTATTTTCGGAACATGAGATTATTTTTTTTAATATTTTATAATGTATCCCGTCGTATGCTGAAGCTGTCCGTCTGTGTCTCACGGCTCCGGAGGAATCATCGGTTCGCCGCGGGCAATGCGCTCGGACCAGGTGATGTAGCGTTGGAGACGGCGGACGAGATAATAGAGCGACAGGCGGATGCGGGGTACATTGGTTTCCATGAGTTCGTTTCGGGCCTGTATCAACTGTTCGCGGTATACGGGCAGGATGGCGTCGCGGTAGTAGTTTTTATACAGGTAATTGCTCTCCGTAAACTGCCCGTTGCGAAAGCTGTAGATGTCATACCAGGTAGCGATGGCGCCGAGACTGAACTGCGTTTTTTTGGAAGCGACGACCTCATCCACGCCGTCGCCGTCCACATCACGCGCTTCGGCAAACGGGCCGAATTCGAAGAAGCGGTACTGCCCGTCATGATAATACACCATCACCGAGTTGTTATTACCCCACGGACTGCCGTAATCGGTGAAGCGAAACAGCACCTCATAACCGGGCACATTATCAATGTTACATACCTGGATATCGGACCGGAGGAACGAGTTCTCCAGATAATACTGATGCAGGACTTTAACACGGGCGCTGTCGGTCTGCCGGTAAAGCTTGAAGAAACATTTGCTGTCGTCGGGCGTGACGGTCCGGCACATACCGATGATCAGCCAATCAGGGCGCCCGTCGCCGTCGATGTCAATGCGGAAGCCCTGTGTCTCGCCCACGTAAGGCGTGGACTGGAACGGGATTTCGGAGGAATCGATCATCCCGAGTTCGAGAAGGTTTTTTTGCGAATAATGCGGAAACAGGTAACGAAAGGCGCTCACCATGCGGTTGTAAACCGAATCCGGCGCACCGATACAGCCAAACTCCAGCACGTTCACATGCTGATCGCCCATAAAAGCCGAGGGGAAACACGTGATGACGATCTGGGAATCTCTGTATGCGGAAAGCCATTTTTCCGGCCGTTTGCGGTCTCCGGCGTCTTTACGGATTTTGTATTCCAGCCGCCAGCCTTCAGCTCCCGATTCGGAAGTAATCATGCGGACAGCGGGGAGGGTATCATACAGATACGGGCGTGTCTCAGGAATACGCTGGATCAGGTAGTCTTCGGTAGGATTTGCGAACAGTGCATTTTCATCGCCTCGGAACATGAGCGAGTAGATTTTCCCGGTATGTGGATTCCGAATTTCCATTCCGCCGTTGCCGCGGGCCATTTCCCAGTTGGCGGGGATTTCCGTAGCGAAGCCGTAACGGGCGTTCATATAAGGAGACCATTGCGCCTCTCGAATAAACAGCCGGCCGGTTTCGAGCGCTTCTCCGAAAAGGCAATAAACAAAGATGATCCCTGCTGTTAACAGCGTAATCCGGAATAATCGGGTATGCCGAACGGAAGTCCACATAACGTGTTGGCGGGAAAGTCGTTTAGGTTTTTAATTGTTCGAATAGCCGGAATACCGCAGTGTCGTATTGAAGCGGATCGGAGACTTTGATCAGTACATTGTGAAAGACATCCTGGATGCGGGGATGATAGAGCGCTACCGTAATCATCGCGCCGCAGGCGTAGAAAGCGTGCGCTACCGTGAGATTGAAACGGAGGTCGAAGTCCACCGCGAGGTCAAACTGCCCGCTGCGTAACTCGTCCAAACGTTCTTCTTTAAGCAGGCGTACCCATCGGATATCGGCCGTCCGAATGACATGCACAGCCCCAACCGGCCGTCCCGCCGTAGGCGATTGCAACCACTCCGCCGGGAAAAAATCGTTAATAAGATAATGAAGGGCAGAAGACGGGAAAAGCTGTTTCAGGCGGTTTTGGATTTTATGAAACCGGGTGGCTTCTAAATTTTCCGGAAGATGAATTAATATCCGTTTCGGATGGCTGACCACCTGTTTGATGTTTAACAACTGAACGGCCGGAAAAAACCACCGCGAAAACAGCACCAGGATTCGCGTAATCATCCGCTCTTTGATTGTTTTCCACACGGTTACATCCGTATATCAATATAGAACCGGTTTCGGATTTGTTTGAGCCACTTGTTCATTTCCTGATACTGCTTTTCCTGAAGAGCCATCTGTTCGATGGTTTGCCAGTCTTCCTTCAGGTCGAGCGTACGCCGGTCGCGGCGGTCGTTCAGCCGGATGATATGGTAACCGAAGTCGCCCTCAAACGGCTCGGAGATTTCGTCCTTCTTTAGCGTTTCCGCCGCCTTGAGAAACGGCTTGCCCCGCTCGTTCAGGGATTGAATCTCAATCCATCCGAGATTACCGAGATTGCCTTTCTTGGTGTCGTCGTCGGAATACTGCATGACGGCGTTTTCAAAGGATATTTTGTTATCCAGGATGTCCTGTCTGATGGCGGCGAGTTTTTCCCGGGTGTTTTTTTTATCCTGCTCCGTGGTGGCCACGCCGATTAAAATGTGGCGGACATGGATTTTCTCGCCGGCTTTTTCAATCATCTGGATAATGTGCCAGCCGAACTGGGTTTTTACCAGGCCGGACATTTCCCCGGGTTCGAGCCGTGAAGCCGCGTCGGCAAATTCCTTGACAAAATCGCTGCGGTTAAACCATCCGAGGTCGCCGCCTTTTTTTCCGGAACCCGGATCGGTGGAATAGCGTTTAGCCATCGCGGCGAAATCGGCGCCGTTTTTAAGCGAATCCAGAATCAGCGCGGCGGTCTTGCCGGCTTCCTCAAACGCCTCGGCGCCCGGTTTGATTTCCAGAAGGATATGACTGAAATTGATGGATGCGCCGACCTCCGGAAGACTGTCCTTGCGTTGCCGGTAATAGTGCTCGATTTCTGAACGGGAAACTTTGATATTCTGAAAACGTGTTTGCTGGATTTTCTGGGCCAGCAGTTGTTTGCGGACATTTTCGCGGTACATTTTCCGTATATCTTTCAGGCTTTTTCCAAGATATTTCTCCAGCGCCTGTTCGCCGCCGGCCTGCTGGATGCGTTCTTTCAACTGTTGTTCCAATGCCTGTTCCACCTGGCTGTTCTCGATGACAATACTGTCCATCATGGCCTGAGCCAGCATTATCTTCTGGTTAATGAGCGCGTCCAGAACGTTTTTTTCAATCGCTTTGTAAGCATCCGGGTCTTTTATCGGATCCATTTTCTGATTCATGGCCTCAAAATACGCGTAATTCTGCACTTCGGACAGCAGTATCACTTCATCATCCACCACGGCGGCGATTTTATCAATAATCTGTTCCTGCGCTTTCAAATAATTGATGAATAAAACATGCATTAAAATAAACCAAACTAAACGATTCATGCGCTTTCCTGTTTTTTCATTAAGGGATTACAGATAGTTATAAACAAAATTATCAACGGTTTGTGAATAAATCATATTACCGGAATACTATTTATTATCTGTTTGTTTTCTATGAAAATAACCTATAAAAATAATATTTTATAATCAAGCAAAAACATATCATTCAACAGTTTATACACACCAGGAACAAGCAAAGTTAGAGATATGTGAAATTGGAAAATATTTTTACACACAAAAATATATAAAAGGTCAACATGCGGATTTCCATACACCCGCATAGCTTAACCGGTATGGGATGCTGGTTTTAAAAGACATTATTCGATAATTTCAAGCTTCACCTTGGCCGTGCCGGCCTGAATCATGCCGATTTTTTTGGCCGCGGCATAGGAAAGATCAATGATTCTTCCTTTAGCGAATGGTCCGCGGTCATTAATAACCACAATGACATCCTGGTTATTGGTCAGATTCGTTACCCGGACGCGGGTGCCGAATGGCAGGGTGCGGTGAGCCGCGGTCAGCCGGTTCTGGTCATACACTTCTCCGCTGGCGGTTTTTTTTCCATGGAAACCGTCGCCGTAAAAAGAAGCGATGCCGGTGACGGCGGTTTCTTTTCCGGTAAGGGTTTGCTTTCGGGTATCCTGTTTATCCGATGCGTTCGATTTTACGGTTGTTTTGTATACCGGCTGCGGTACGCAACAAGTTAAAAGAAAAACGGAAAGCGCGATAAGAAAAAAGTTATTCTTTTTCCATATCTTCATTGAATTTTTCCTCTTCCTTTTTACCGGCCGAATCAATGACCGCGGAGCCGTTCTCTTTTTTCAAATCCGAAGCTTTACCGTCCGATTGAACCATCGTATCTCTGGTAACCGCGCCGCTGTCTGGCAAGGTTGTTTGGATGGATGAGGAATCATGCGGAAGTATTTCAGCGGTATCTTTTTTGATAAGGATTTTAGAATAATCGACTTTGACAAACTGCGTATCCACCCAGTAAGCCAGGGAGTCGCGGTGCATGCCGCGTTCGCGGATAAAGTTGGATATTTTTGGCTTCACCCGTGCTGCCCATTCGGAAGCCGAGTCCGCCCACTGCAGGGTACAGTACCAGCGGAAGGCCTGTTCGCGATTGTCCAGTTTCTGCTCGCTGATGAGTCCCATCATATACAAAGCGCGGGATTTGTAAGACAGGCTGTCACTCAGCGCGAGGGCGGCGTATGTCGTGATGGCGCGGGGATAATCGTTTTCGAAAAACAGGGCGCGCTCAGCCGCCTGAAGCAGAGCGTCGGCCGAGTCGGAGGCCGTTTTTCTGCCGCCGAACAAGCGTTCATAAATAGCCGCCAGCCGGCCCTGCGGATATTTTTCGTACGCCCGCCGGATAGCCGGTAAAAACGCCGGGGCGCTCATGGTTTCATATACAGCCGCCATGTTGTACAGTGCGGTTTCTTCGTAGTCGCTGTCCGGGTAGCGGTCTGCTACGAGCTGAAAATAATTCAGAGCCGAATCATTCATTTTCAGATCGTAGAAAAAATGTTGCGCCATTTCAAGATACGTCTGTGCCAACCGCGAGCGAACCCGGCTTTGAAGGGACAGTAAGGAATCCCGCACCCATACCGTCTCGAGAAATTGCTTTTCCGTGGTAAGCATTTTGATTTTTTGCGCCAGTTCGCTGTTTTCGATACGTACATCCATGATTTCCCTGGCGGCTAAATCCGTCGTATCGACGGAAGCTTTTCGGCCCTGTTGGGTCGTATCGGTAGTTTTATTCAAGTCGCCGTTACCTTGAGACCCATAGGGCGCTTTGTGGTTTTGCAGATCGTTTTCGGTGTGATCCTCTTTCTCGGTTACGGATAATTCCAGCGAGTCCAGATTCTCAAGATTTTTCAACCAGGAGAGCGTGTCTACATCCACAGAATCCAGCCAGACGGGTAAACGGTCATGACCGGTCATCAGGAGAGAATCCTGCAATATTGTGGAATCTTGATTACGATCGGTACTGTCGGTCGTTTTAACGGAACGGATCGCCGTTAACGAATCGAAGCAATCATAGATAAACTGTATCGAATCATACAAGGCCTGTTCGAGGCGCAGGCTTTCTCGGAAGTAGCTGTCCCGGAGTATAGCGGTGAGGCGTCTTCTGGCCTCATTCGCGAAAACGCATTGGGGATATTTTGTAGAGACCAGTTGATAGTACTTGGCGCTTAGTTCACGATCGGGTTTGAAACCGTCGGTATTGTCTGGTGGCACGGAATCAAGCATGGCGCCGATGCGGAAAAAAGCCAGACCGCTATAGGAAGCGTTTTTATACGTGTTAATGACGTGACGGTACTGTTTGTCCGCTTCCCGGTAACGTTTCTGAATTCTCAGGATTTCAGCGATTTCGTATTCAGCGGCGACATAATAGGGCTTGAAGCGCAAAGTGCCCAGCACATCATCCAGGAGATCCACGGCCTGATCGTATTGGCCCATCTGGCCCAAGGTCCGCGCCAGCCGTAGCGTTACGTCAAACTGCTCGGCCACATCGAGTTCCCGGCGGAGCAAGGAGCGGTAATAATCCTGCGCGGCGTCGTAGCGGTTCTGCCGGAGCGACAGCGCGGCAAGTTTGTACAGGCTGAATTTTTTTTGATGCTCCTGTCGCGCCGAACGTAGCGCCGTGCGGTAATGTTCTTCCGCGGCAGTCCAGTCGTTGTCGTATTCGTCCAGCACGCCCAGCAGCAGGAGGGCTTCCGTCTGAAGAAACGGACCGGCGTCGGCTTCCACAACGCGGTTAAGGTATTCCCGGGTTGCATTCCTGAAATTCAGTTTGTTCAGTGTACGCGCATACCACAGCCACGCCTCCGGCAGATCCGGACTTTCCGGATACTTGAGGAAATACACTTCAAGCCGGTTCTTGGCGTCGTAATAATCATTGACCGTCCCGCGATTGTAATAGGCTTTTCCCAAAAGCAGAATGGCCGGACCCACCCAGCGGCTTTCCGGGTGAAGGACAATCACCTTATTGGCTTTTTCAATAGCGGTCGCGAAAAACTGTTTGGCATCTTCGGGCACCGACGACGGTTCGAGCAAAAACGGCGTATCGGCCGTTTCAGCCGGATTGATATTCTGGGCACGGGCGGACTGGGCTTTACGGAGACTCTGCATACCGTTGTTATAGGCTTTGCGCGCGTTAAAATACGTGTTGAAAAAAGCGCAACCGTTCAGCAAACCCAGCGCGGCCAGGCTGAGCAGGATATATCGAAAACGGTTCATAACGCCTTGGGTAGGGTTAGCGTAAGGCCGTCATAAGCAAGGAACATCCGCTCGGGCAATTGGCGGGAGACTGCATCATGTCCCATCTCATGCGACAAATGCGTAAAATAAGTGGTACGCGCTCCGATCCGCTGCGCCGCGGTTACAGCCTGTTCCAGATTAAAATGCGTGGGATGCGGCCGCAGGCGCAGGCAGTCCAGCACCAGTATTTCGGCGCCAGCCATCAGCGCGAAGGACGATTCCGGGATCGCGCTGCAATCGGTGGCATAGACCAGGTCGCCGATGCGGTAGGCATAAATGGTCGCTGTGCCGTGCAGAATTTCTATCGGTTGCACTTTAACGCCGAACAGTTCAAACGGGCCGGTTACGGGATGGAAGCGGATCATGGGAATGCCGCCGGGGATGTCGGGATAGTCGAAAACATAGGAATATATCCGCCGGATTTCTTCGATGGTCTGCGGACTGCCGTAGCAAGGTATTTTATCGCGGCTGATGCGGTTGACCGGACGCGTGTCGTCCAGTCCGAAAATATGGTCGGCGTGCGCATGGGTGAAGAGAATGGCGTCAATCTGCCGGATACCGAATTTCAGGAATTGCTGACGGAGATCCGTGGCCGTGTCAATCAGGACGTGCCGGTCGGCGAATGTCACCTGTACGGAGGTACGCAGCCGCCGGTCCTTCGGGTTGTCGGAGCGGCAGGTCGCGCAGTCGCAACCGATCATGGGCACGCCATGCGAGGTTCCCGTGCCCAGAAAAAGAATTTCCATGGTGTCTTTAGGGATATCCGTTCACTCCTTCGTCTCCGGCGACCTGGTTTTGCCGATCGATATCATATCGACCCGCTGGGCGTGGATGACGCCCGGTACCTTGCGTATGCGGTCCAGGATCATCGCCAGATGCTTGTTGTTGCGTACCTGTATGATAAAATCTATTACATTTTCATTGCCGGTGGTTTTCATCGCCGCCGAAGCGATATTGGTGTCGGTTGTGGATATTTTCTGGGTGACATCGCTGAGAAAATTCTTGCGATCGGTGCCGACGACGCGGATCTGCACATGAAAAGTCTTGGTGTCGTCCACCGACCAGGATACCTGTACGGCGCGGTCCGGCTCTTTTTTAGCCGCTTCGATAATATTGATGCAGTCGCTGCGGTGGATGTTGATGCCCGTGCCGCGGGTAACATATCCGATGATGGCGTCGCCCGGTATCGGGTTGCAGCAGCCGGCAAAATGGATCATCATATTATCCATACCGTCGACGGTAATGCCTTCGGTCTCGCGCGGCGAACGGTGAATAAGACGCTTGAAAAATGACGGGGTCTGCTCTTTCTTTTCCGGATCAATAAATCCAGCGATCTTCTGAACCAGTCCCTGCACCGAATGAATGCCGCGTCCGATGCCGGAGAACATCATATCTAAGCTTTCGTACTTCAGATCTTCCATGAGACGCACCAGTTCTTCGTGCAGCGAAGCCAGCGACTGGCGGATTCCCTGGTGTCGCAGTTCTTGAATCAGCAGGTCCTTGCCGAGCGCGATGCTCTGTTCGAGTTCGGTATTGCGGAAGTAGCGCCGGATGTAGTTGCGCGCCTTGCTGGTCTTTACGATCTCAAGCCAGTGGATACTGGGCGTTTGCTGTTCGGAAGTAATAATCTCCACCTGGACGCCGCTCTGGAGCTCGCTGTGCAGGGGAACGACCTTGCCGTTGACTTTGGCGCCGATACAGTGCGTACCGACTTCCGAGTGCACGGCAAACGCGAGATCAATAGGCGTAGAGCCGGCCGGCAGTTGCAGGAGATCGCCCTTGGGCGTGAACACAAACACTTCGTCGCGGAACAGGTCGATCTTCAGGTCTTCCACAAAATCGCCCGGTTCGCTCTGCCGGTCAATCAACTGGCGGATCCATCCGATCTGTTTGTCGAACTGATTCATCTCCATACGGTTTTCTTTGTACAACCAGTGGGCGGCGATCCCTTCCTCGGCAATCTGGTGCATCTCGCGCGACCGGATCTGGATTTCCACCATTTTACCATCGGGGCCGATGACCGTAGTGTGGATGGACCGGTACCCGTTGATCTTCGGCACGGCAATATAATCCTTGAAACGCTCATTCACGGGCTTGTAGGTGCTGTGGACGATGCCGAGCGCGTTATAGCAGTCCTCCTTATGTTCGACGATAATGCGGATAGCCAGCAGGTCATAGATTTCCTGAAAAGGCTTGCCGCGTTTCTTCATCTTGTTGTAGATGCTGTAAAAATGCTTTGGCCGGCCGGTAATCTGATGCTGCACGTTAAATTCGGTTAGTTTGTTGCGGATCGGCCGCGCGACGGTTTCAATATAATTTTCACGGGCTTGGCGGTTTTCGGATATGAGCCGTGACAGTTCGTTATAGGCTTCCGGGTCAAGGGTTTTGAGGACCAGATCTTCCAGTTCCCACCGGATACGCGCCATGCCGAAGCGGTGCGCCAGCGGAGCATAGACGTCGCGGGTTTCGATAGCAATTCGTTCCTGCTTCTTCCGCGGCAGCGATTCGATGGTGCGCATGTTGTGGAGCCGATCCGCCAGCTTGATGATAATCACCCGGATATCCTTAATCAGCGATAAAAGCATCTTTCGGTAATTTTCCGCCTGCGAAATTTCAAGGCTGCTGAAATGGAATCCGCCGATCTTCGTTACGCCGTCAACCAAATCGGCGACTTCCGAGCCGAATTTGTGGCGCACCTGCTCGTACGAAATATTGGTGTCTTCGATGACATCGTGAAGAAACGCCGCCGCTAAAGTCTGTACATCCATCTGCTGCTGCGCGAGAATTTTAACGACCTCGATCAGATGGTCAAAATACGGCAGCCCGGATTTACGATACTGGTCATGATGCCGCGCATAACTGTATTCAAAAGCTTCGCGAAGCAGATTCAGGTCGGCCGGCCGGATATAACCGCTGATGTCTTTTAAAATATCGGCGAATTGATTCTCATAATACGCTTTATCATAACGCGATACGTCCACAGCAGGTATGCTGGACTCATTGCCGGAGCTTTGAACTGCACCGGCTTTTACTTCGGCTGAAGTCTGCTGGCCGGTTTTTGCGTGTGTGTTTTTTATATCAGAACTCATATAGGATTTTTGCGCCGGGGCAGGAACCTATTTTCACAATCACTCATTGCGTCGTTCCCGCTCACAGGATATAATTACATTAAAAACATCTTCGTTGAAATAATTCTAACGTCGTGCGTTATAAGATAAGATGAAGGCATCATACATTATATTAATATAAATAATTGCATCATAGTGAACAAGTTTTTTTTAAATAAATTTTATTTTACATGAAAAATTCCTTATGTTGTAACGGTTTTTTTTACCTAATTGAAAGGAGACAGGGATATGATCATGCAGGGCAAACAGGGTTTAATATGCGGTGTAGCCAATAAGGCCAGCATTGCGCATGCCATCGCGCGGGCGCTACGACGCGAAGGTGCCGAGCTGGCATTTACCTATCAGGGCGAACGGCTCCGGCGCAATGTGGAGGATATTGCCGCGGAGTTGGACTCGGAATGGGTGTATCCGTGCGATGTCACAAACGAAGAGGACATTCATAATTTATTTGAACAACTGCGCGTCGTGATGCATCATCTGGATTTTGTCGTGCATTCCATCGCCTATGCCGTCAAGGACGAACTGAAGAAAGATTTTCACCTGTCCAGCCGCGACGGTTTCCGGATTGCGCACGATATCAGCGCGTACTCGCTGATTGCCCTGGCCCGAGAGGCGTATCCGCTCATGCGGCGGCGCGGGGGCACCATCCTCGCGCTGACGTATTACGGCTCGGAAAAAGTCGTGCCGAATTACCACGTGATGGGCGCCGCCAAGGCCTCGCTGGAAGCCAGCGTGCGCTATCTCGCCGCGGATCTCGGCCCGATGAATATCCGCGTCAACGCAATATCCGCGGGTCCCGTCAACACTCTGGCCGCGCGCGGCGTTCCCGGCTTCACCAAAATTCTCGATATCATTCCCGAACGCGCCCCGCTGCGCCGTAATGTCGAAACGGAGGAAATCGGCAACGCCGGCCTGTTCCTCTGCAGCCCTTGGGCCAGCGGCATCACCGGCGAAATCCTGCATGTGGACTGCGGATATAATATCACCGGTATGTAAGTGTAAACTGTTTTTTGAAACTGTCTTTTTTTTTATACCATTTCTGTTCAAAAAATGGTATATTGGCGAATAACCGCTTATACCAGTTAACGGGCAATGACCATGAGCCAGGAAATTATAAAAAAAGAAAAAGAAGTTCTCCTGAAAAAGATATCCGAGCATAAAGCCCTGGCGAAACCGATTCTAGACAAGGTTAAAAAAACCTCTGACCTGGAAGTCGTCTTTATGTTTGATACCACCGGCAGCATGGACCAGTACCTTTCGGAAGTCCAGGTGCATGTAGAGCTGATTGTCAGGGAAATCTTCCGGCGGGTGCCCGGCGCGCGGATCGGCGTGATTGTTTACAAGGACCACGAACAGGGCCCGTACGTGACGAAAACGCAGCCGCTGACCGATAAGGAAGAGGAGATTGTTCGTTTTCTCAAATCGCCCGCTATTGAACCCGGAGTAGGCGGCGGCGGACCGGAAGCCGTGGAATGCGCGCTCTATGAAGCCAACCAGCTCGACTGGAGCCATAACGCAAAAGGCAAAGCGGTGATTGTAATCGGCGACAAGCCGCCGCACGGCGTCATGGACAGCTACGACGAATGCACCAGCGGCCGCAACTACCGCGAGGAAACCAACCGGCTTGTCGAGAAACAGGTGAAAATCTATACCGTGCTTTGCAACAATGTTACCGAAACCCGGAGCACGTTCGAATGGCTGGCCTCGCGCAGCGGAGGGCAATTCGTTACGCTCGAAGCGATTCATGACCTGACCGAACTGCTCGTAGCGGTCAGCATCAAAGAATCCAGCCCGCTGCTGCTCAGAGCTTACACGGAGGAACTCCGGCAAAAAGGCATATTAACCGAATCCAAACGCAAACTCCTTCAGAATCTCAGCGACTGAACGGCCGCTTTCACCTTCAACGACTCTGCCTATGTCCGATGCCGAACCGAACCCGATGGAAACCCCCAATGCCGATCCGGTAATGGATGACAACGGTCTTAGCCGCCGCATCCTGATCATCGAAGACGACGCGCTCATCCGTCAGCCGGTTGCCCAATTCCTGAGAAGCAAGGGCTATGAGATACTCGAAGCCGATAATGGACCGGAAGGGCTGGAAAAAGCCACCAGCGAAAAGCCGGACATGATCCTTTTGGACCTGCGGCTGCCGGGTATGGACGGGCTGGCAGTGACCCGGGAACTGCGGCGGCGCGCGGGAACCATGATGATTCCCATTAATGTAATCACGGGCCTGAACGACCGGCAGACCCGCATTGACGTGTTCCGCGCCGGCGGTGACGGCCTGCTGATGAAACCGTTCGACCTTGAGGAACTGCTGGCGCGCGTGGAGCGGGCGGTGGAAGTATCCCGCGGTTTTACCCGGCTGACCCACATCGACGCGCTGACCGAAATCTACAACCGGCGTTACTTCAACGGCCGCATCGAAGTGGAGTTTTCCCGCGCCCGGCGGCACCGGCATGCGCTCGCGCTTGCCATGATCGACATTGACTTCTTCAAGCATTTCAACGACTCGTATGGCCATCAGGCCGGCGACTTTGTGCTCCGCGCGGTGGCTCAGTTTATTAAAAAATCCCTGCGCATCCAGGACATCGTCTGCCGCTACGGCGGCGAGGAATTTGCCGTGATCATGCCGGTTACCGCCAAAGCCGACGCCGTCTTGGTTCTCGACCGGATCCGCGCGCAGATTGACCAGCAGAGGTTCCGCATGGACGGCGTCGCCGAACCGTTTGAAATCCGCATCAGCGCCGGCATCGCCGCTTTTCCTTCCGACGCCGACAACGAAATGGCCCTGATTCATTGCAGCGACACCGCGCTGTATGAGGCCAAAAAAACCGGTAGAAATAAAGTCCACGCCTATGCCGGTTGCGCTGATTCGGTTGAAAACAAAATTTTGAAGGAGTAAAATATTCAACCCTGGAAGACCGATTATCAACCCCGGAAATATTCCAAAGCAGAAAAGAAAAAATTCGCTTAAATTATACCGTAATTAATTGTAACCAAAATTTCATTTTCTTATGAAATATTACCAGTATTTCACAAAATTTTATTAATTAAAAATTCTATATCTATGGAAGAAGACATTATAAACCTTATCAAAGCAAATATAAAACTGATACAGATTATCAGTTACGAAACTTTGAGAATTCACGCAATGCTGGTAAAGGCTGCAAAGGAGTTAGAAAAAGACTTGTTCATTTGGAACAGAGTTGAAGGAATCAAAAAGTGGGATTCTGTTAATCGAAAATTTCAAACAGAAGATGAAGGAGCTCAGGCTCCCGATTCGGCATTGGTTTTTTTCAAAGAAAAAGATAAAATCATATTATTATTAGAAGATTTTCATCCTGACTTAACAGAACACAATCCAGGCACTATTAAAACCCTTAGAAACCTTGCATTAAATGATTCCAAGGATAAAACTTTGGTGCTTTCACAACCATTCCGACAACTCTCTAAAGAACTCGAAAAAGAGGTTCATATTCTTGAATTACCTTACCCTGGGTTTGAAGACATTAAAGCGATTTACAAAAAAGTTTGTAATGAATATGGAATTCAAAATCCAGAAGACCCTGACCACGATTTGATTGAAGCAGCTTTGGGCTTAACAATAATGGAAGCAGAAAAAGCATTTTCATTGGCTTATATCGAGAGTGGAAGCCTTTCCAGTACAGAAGTTCCTTTAGTAATTCGTGAAAAAGAAAATGTAATCAAAAAAAGTGGATATTTGGAATATTATCACCCCAAAGAGACAATGACTGATGTAGGAGGATTATCAAACCTAAAAGATTGGTTAATTAAGCGAGGAAGAGGTTTTGACAAAGGAGCAAAAGATTTTGGTTTAACTTATCCGAGAGGTATTTTGCTACTGGGTATTCCAGGTACTGGTAAAAGTTTGACAGCCAAGGCAATTGGAAATGAATGGCATTTTCCTTTGTTGCGTTTAGACATGGGCAAAATATTTGGTGGTATTGTTGGAGAGTCAGAAAGCAATATTCGAGAGGCTTTAAAAATTGCCGAAGCCATTGCTCCTTCTATTTTATGGATTGATGAAATAGAAAAGGGCATGTCAGGAATTTCTTCTTCTGGCGGTACAGACGGTGGAACAACTGCTAGAGTATTAGGAACATTCCTGACCTGGATGCAGGAAAAAACAAAACCTGTTTTTGTGGTAGCAACGGCTAATGATATTTCACAACTACCACCTGAATTGCTCCGAAAAGGGCGTGTTGATGAAATCTTCTTTGTGGACTTACCGACCGAGAAAGAAAGAGAAGAAATTATTAAAATCCATTTGAAAAAGAAAAACAGAAAACCAGAAAAATTCAATACACAGGAGCTTGCTAAAAAGAGTAGGGGTTTTTCAGGAGCTGAGCTGGAGGAAGTTGTAAAAGAAGCGTTGTTTCAGGCGTATGATAAAGAAAGAGAAGTTAATGAAGATGACATCTTAGAAGCCATTGGCAAAACATTTCCGCTTTCAAGAACAATGCACGAAACCATAGAGAAAATGCGGAAGTGGGCAAAAAGTCGTGCAGTTTCTGCATCTAAAGATGAACCCGAACCACTTGATAAAGAGCAAGACAAAGAACTGCCAAAGTTGAAACAGGAAACCTATAACAATCCATTTATCGGTTAGCGAATGTTATCGTATTACATCAATTTGCCAAAAGACAGAGAGCGAGATTTTCAAGGAAATCTAAATGCTTCTTATGCCATTCAAAAAACGGCTAAAGCAGCATTAGAACCCTTTGAAGTATATCTTAAAAATGCAATTAATGCATTAGAGAAGAAAGAAAACATTAAAGCCAAATGGAAAAAGATAGATATTGACAACGCAGCGGAATTAAAAATTATTGGAGGGCTTTTTGAGATTCCAAAACAAACAATAACTCAATTTGAAGAAGGAGCAATAGACACAGCCCAGGTTGGTGACACAATTATGGGTAGTGCTAATCCTCATAAGATTCTTTCCATTGAGGAAAATAATGTTGTTTTTGATATTGTTCCTGAGTCGGACGAAATGCTTTTTTGGAACAAAAAGCCACTCAACTTTTCTGTAGTTAATTCCGACAAACCCGAAGGCATCATAATCCGAGAAGAACCACATCGGTATGTTGTTTACTCTGAAAAACCAATCAATCAAGCAAAACGAATTCAAGACAACAAATTGAGTTCTTTTATTGAATTTGATAATCTTTGTTTTGAAAACGGGACAAAGCTTTCAGCGACCCGCAACGAAGGTTTAAGTATCACTCTTTCTGACACAAATGATTATGGTAAAAAGGTTACTTCAAACAAAATCAGGTTTTCCATTGAGAAAACTCGAAAAAATAGCAAAGATGCCTATTGGATTCAACTTTTAGAATTAGATGAAAATGGGATTGATGACATTCCTGGGTTCTCTCCGCTTCGTTATTTCTTTGATGATGATATAGTTATCACAGACGACAAGAAAAATGAATATCAGGTGGCAACGGGAATAGAAACTGAAAACAAAATCGTTTTAAAGCGAAAAGCTGAATCCAAGAAAGGAGGCTTTTTTTGGGAGTATTGCTTTCCACCTGACAACTCTATTTTAACTGTTAGAGTAAACACCTATTCATTAAGAAAACAAAAAGAAGCCATCTCTACTCTATTGCAAATGCCTGTTGCTGAACAAGCCAAGTTGATTAAACTCTTTGAAAAAAGAGACAGAACAGAATGGCAGCCATCAGAAAGAAATCGAATCAACGAATGGTTTGTAATTACAGATGAATCTCGCAGTGGTTCTGCGGAACAACGCAAATTTATTTATCAAGCTATCAATACTCCTGATTTCGCCATCTTGGAAGGTCCTCCTGGCTCGGGGAAAACTACCGTTATATTAGAACTGATTTGTCAACTTGCCAAGCAAGGTAAACGTGTTTTACTGTGTGGTTCAACACACGTTGCCATTGACAATGTTTTGGAACGATTAAAAGAACAACGCAATGGGACATCTTTGCTGGATAAGTTTCACATTCTACCTGTTCGCATTGGTGACGAGAAAAGGATAAATGAATATATTAGAGAGTTTCAAATCAACAATCTGATAGAAGATAATGATATTGACCAAACATTATTGTTAGAAGCGTCAAATCTTGTATGTGGAACTACTATCGGAATATTACAACACCCAAAATTTAAGGAAAGAAGCAAGAATTGGCGGGATACCCCAATAATTCCTGAATTTGATTATTTGATTATAGACGAGAGCAGTAAAACTACTTTTCAGGAATTTATTGTTCCGGCTTTGTATGCAAAGAAATGGATTTTGGTAGGCGATGTAATGCAGCTTTCTCCTTTTACTGATAGAGAAGAAATAGTTTGCAACTTTGAGCAAATATCAATAGACGGAAAACCCTTGTCTTATGAATTACAACAAGCGGTATTTTTCCTTCATAAGTTAAAAGATTGTCTATACCACAAGAACAACAAGTTTGTTTTGCCGGTTTCGGAAAATACTTTACTATTTATTGTTCAAGAGTTCGAAAAAGGGAGAAACAATGATTTCAGAAATAAAGTCATTTTTGCGGTGTCAAATAGTCCAAAAAAAACAAATTATATTGAATTACGCAAGCCAGATAAGTTAAATACTTTAGAATTAAGTTCTGCTGATTTAATCCTAATTGAAGATACCCTTCTTGACAACATCTTATCTATATTACCCGAAAGTCACGCAGTATTGAGAAGCACAAAATGGGCAGAATCTGCTCACGCTTTTACTCATAACGCATACCAAAAACAACACCCTTTTCAATACAAAGAAAAAGGGAGAGAAATTAACGACAGTATGGATGTGGTTAAACAATTGAATGGATATTTCTACGAAAAGAATTGGGCAGAGGAAGTAGCTTGGCGGGTCGATAGAGAACATCAGTTAAGAATGGTGAGAAAAAGTCGGATAAAGGGCAACTATGGAAAAGTCATCGAAGAATTGCTTCCTAAATCTATTGAGAAAGAAAAAGTTGAATCTCAAATCAATCAAATTGCATCTATGGCTTTTCCTTCCATATTGGAATCACTAGCGAAAGGTATTTCAGGCAGGAAGATGAATTTTGAAAGCACAATGTCAGAAGGGTTTAAGAAGGAGGATTTAGACAAAAGAAAAACAACCCTTGTTTATCAGCATCGGATGCATCCTGAAATCTCCAAATTTCCGAGAGAACAGTTTTATCAAACTGAAAATGCCTTGTTGGACTTAGAACACCCCAAACACATTGAGGAGTTAAGAAAATGGAATCACAATAAATACGAGAAAAGAAGTATTTGGATTGATGTTCAGGGCAAAACCGTCAAGAACTATAATCAAAAAGAGGTTGATGTCTTAATTCAACACTTAAAGTTTTTTTTAGAATACGCCGAGAAAAACCCACAACCGGAAGGAAAAGAGTGGACAGTCGCTTGCCTTACTTTTTACAGAGGTCAGGAAACACGTATCAGAGAAAAGTTACAGCAACTGACGGGAAATGAAAATGGTATTTCCAATTTCAATATTTCCAATGGAAAACAAAAAATCAATATCAAGTTGCACACCGTAGATAAGTTTCAGGGACACGAAGCCGACATAGTTTTTCTTTCTATGGTACAAACTTCAAGAGATGGTTTCTTAGATAATCCCAACCGATTAAATGTTGCAATAACCAGAGCAAAATTTCAATTAGTTATTATCGGACATTACGAATATTTCCTAACCAAATCTCAATCAGATGATTTGAGAGAATTAGCTAAAAATACATACAGGCAGTTAAATGAAAGTCACTTTAGACAAGCAAATACAATTACAATCAGCAATCGTTTATCTCCGATTTGAAAAGGATATAAAGCGTAAGGATATTCAGGAATACCTGAATGGAAAGAGGTTTGATAATCCTTTGATTGAAAACAGAATTAAGGAATACCTAAAGAATATCAAAGTGTATGATGAAAAATATCAACTTACGACTTTAGGAAATACGGTGAAAGAATCAGGAATGTTGCCAACAGTTGAAGAAGGCAAGTATCAGATATGGTTCACAAACAGAGATTCCTATTTTGGAAACAAGATTTTTTATTTCAAACGAGTTCAGCCATCAAGAGAAAGCAATGATGAAAGATTAAATCTGATACTCGATAGTGACGGTCACTTTTACTTGCCTACAGAAAGTAACCCGTTTTCAAACTTAAAACTCTTGCCAATAACTGATTACTTCGGACAAAAAAAGGATCATCAAGATGTAATTGACTTGCATTGGACTTGGGATAATCTTGAAAAATCATACTTCGTATTCGATGGTCAATTAGGTAAAGGAGAAAACCAAATAAAATTTAAAGCAACACCCATTCCTTGCCAGGAAGACCTAAAATCAAAAATGGAAGAACTTTTGCCTGATTGGGATAAAAAAAATGAACGATTAAGAATTCCTTTTAATAAAATAAGCGACCAAAGCAAAAATTCTTTTGAAGGCAACCATCAAACGAAATGGAAGGATTTTCAAGTTCAGTTTCAAAATGTGCCTTTGATGCCTTACAATCTTGAAGACGCCAAAAAATGGAGGAATTGGCTGTTGACAGAATCGCTTCGTAAAAAGTATCTGAACCCATCTGATTTTGAGAGTTTAGTTCTTGACACAAACGAAAAAGATGCTTTTAAATCTTATATAAACTCATTAGATGCACCAAAGCCGGAAACCTTTAGTAACACAATAAAGAAAGACACGCTTGCCTTTTGGCATTTAAACGCACCTTTAGATTTGAATCCAAACACCAAAACAAAACTTGCTTCAAAACCAATTGAACTTAAAGAAGGTCAAAAATTATCCTTCAAAGAACTAGCAGGCAAATTAGATTTTGAAAGCATGAATGGAGTTTCCATTTTTGTCTACTATGACCGTTACATTGTAAGAGAACATCAACAAAAAGCAGTAGCCGCCTTCTTAGAATCAGTAAAATGCAGAAACAAAATTGTAATTACCGATACATTACCCAAAGAAAACAGTAGCGACTTTATTCAGAAACGAAAACCTGAAATAAAACTCAAAGACTTTAAGACCATATTTAAAAACCGTCCTGCACACGATAGATATTTGGTTATTGGCAATATGGATGAAATCCAAATTTGGAACATTAGCAACTCTATTGATTACATAACATTTTCGGATAGAAATATTGATGCGAACACATTTGGAACTATCCGTCAAAGCGTTGTATTCACTCCTGTGAGTAAAGAGTTGCTTAATGAAGAATTGTTGAACTTTTTAGAGAATGAAATGAAAAATGGCAAATAAGATTCTCCCAATATCCAAATCTAAGGTCGTTGATTACAGCAATGAACCATTGGTAAATTTTTGGCGGGTTAAGGATGGCAAATTTCATTCAGTTAGCCAAAACTATAAGCAACAAATCATTAATTTGTTACAATCGGTTACCGAAGGATTTATTTGCATTCAGTCCGTAGCTTTAACAGACAAACAAATAATCAAGCTAATATTTGATACCGCAAGAGGCAGAGAAGTGAAAATCTACATTCTTGTAAACCAATACTCGCCTGAATTAAAAGCCTTAAATGGTCTATGCTTGATACGTTACGAACTTCAAAACACGGGTTCCTTTATTCTAGTGAATCCGAATTCCAATCAACCAAAGGGAATATTCTTTTCTGGTCATTTAACAGAAAACTCACTCACAGATTCAAATCAAGTTTTAATAGAAATCAACAATAATGAAGTGAAGGAGTTGTTTCGTCATTTCTGTTTTCAATTTTGGGAAACAGCTAAAAAGGGAATCCTTGAAGAAGAGAAACATCTAAATATTGAATCAAAGCCGATAGACGTATTTCACGATACAAAAGAGTATGGAGATAAAGATTTTGTTTATGCAACTTTGTTTGATTTTGTTGAAAAGAGCAAAAGGGGAGAATTAGCAAATAAATTGATTGTACCATTAAGGAAGGAAAATCAACCTCCTATTCTTATTAAACAGGAAGAAAAAAAAGAACTAGGGAACATAAGTTTGAATGAATTGCCTCCGCTTAATGAATTTGAAAAATATACCCCTGACTTATCAGATGATGGAATTTCTTGCCGAATTGAATATTTTTGGACAAACGAACCTTTTTATCTACCTGATAAATGCGATAAAAGTCCACTATATGATAAGTGGAAAAATGAAACAAACAAAATCAATAATCATCTTGAAACAATATTAACTAAAATCAAAGAAGCTGAAAAGAAAGAAAAAACTATTTCAAAAGCATTATCAAGATATTTTCTTGGCAAGAAAAACACATTCAACAAACTCAAGTCAGATATAGAAGATTTAAAAAAAGTCGACTTTGCTAATATTAATGAACGTGATTTAAAAGAGAATATAGCAAAAATAAGCGCAATATATACTCAAGTAAATAATGAAATTAGCGAGATTGAACAAGAGGACAATAAAGCAAAATTGGATGAAGAAATAGAAGATTTAAAAGAAAAGAAAAAAACTAAACAAGAAGAATTAACAAAAAAACAAGAAGAACTAAACGAAAAGGAGAGTGAATCTAAAGAAAAATTAAAGGTCTTTCTTAAAAAGCATAACCTTGAAGAGTCATCATTAGGCAAAATTAAAAATGAATGGCAACAAAAATCAGGACATAAGAACAAACAAAAGAATCCAAAGGAAGCAGAAGAGGCTGAAGCCAAACTATCTGAATTAAATGAAATTCAGAATCTGGTTTTTATTAGTAAATTAAAATCAGAAGTTGAAAGTATTCAAAGAGAGATAAAGCGGATAGAGGATGAGATAAAACGAAAAGAGAATGAGAAGATTAAATCCAATCAACAAAACGAAACAAAGTCATCCCTTTCAGAATTTATTTCAAAAGAGCCATCAGAACAAAGTTCAATTTCCGTTAAGTCGCTTACGGTTCCAGATTTGCCACAATTACCCAAAATTGGAAAACTCTATCAGTTAGGTAATCAAACTTATCTGGCAATTGAATTTTGGGAGGAATACGAGCAAGGTAAAATAGAGGCAGAAAGATTGAAAGCGAAATTATGTACAATCAAAAATTAACTATATGGCAGAACAAAGAATAGTCATTATCATTGACGAAAGCGGAAAAATAAATGCTTCAACTGAGGGCATTAAAGGCGAAATGTGCCTTGACGAATTACAAAAACTGTTAGGCGATTTAGCTGATTTAGATTCTATTACCAAGACAGATGAGTTTTATCAGGGTAATGAATTGAAATCACAAAATAAAATTCAAAATAAAAAATTATGAGTGCAATAGTTAAAACCATAACCCCATTTATCAATCAAGAATTTCTTTTGCAAGCTCTTGATGCCATTGGGTGCAAATACACTTTGCAAGGGAATGAAATAGTTACAGAGAGAGTTGATTTCTATGGTAATCAAAAATTTGTGCTTGTAAATGGAAGATTTGTCTTACAACACGATTCTAGTGCCAACAGAGAGCACTATTTTTGGAGAAACTTGAATTTCAAAGAGTATAAAACGGTCAGTAGTTTTCTAAAAGCAGTTGAAGAGAAATATAATTTTTTCTATAACCAGAAAATGGAAGAACTAGAAAAGCAAAGGCAAGAAGAAGAACGTATAAGATTAGAAAACGAAAGAAAAGCCTTTGTTGAGAAGCAAAAGCAAGCCATTATTGCCAAAGCAAAAGAAAAGGGTTATTCAGTAAAGGAAGAAAATGTAAAAGGCAAAATAAAATTAGTGTTAGTTCGAAACACCTACTAGTATGAACATAGCCCACATAGAAGAACATAGTTTTATTTACGGACCGGGATGCAGATTTGTAATTTGGGTTCAGGGCTGTTCTATTCGTTGCAGAGGTTGTTGGAATAAAGAAATGTGGAGTTTTGAAAACAAAACCATCTTATCTGTTCAAGAATTGCTTTGCAAAATAAAAAACGAAATCAACTACATTGAAGGAATAACCTTACTGGGTGGCGAACCATTAGACCAATTTGATGAAGTCCTTGAATTGTTAGTGGAATGCAGAAAACTTGGTTTAAGCACGATGCTTTTCACAGGTTACGAAATATTTGAAATTGAAGAAAAGCAAATGACCTTAATACTAGAAAATTTGGATATTCTCATTACAGGGCGTTACGACAAAACAAAGCGGACATTGAATCATCAATGGATTGGCTCAACTAATCAAGAAATTCATTATCTAACTGTGCGATACAACAACTTTAAAAATATAAATTCAAACTATGTTGAATTTTCTATTGATGATTTTGGTAAAATAGAAATATTCGGTTTCCCTCATGAAAACTTGTTTAAATCATTACAAATAGAAAGCCAACCCATTTTATAAACACATTGCCAAAGCCGCACCGGCCAGTTCGATAGGTACTGTAAAGATTTTTGTGTAAATGGGAATAATAAATGGTAAGTTAGAAGACCATACCGCTCTATTCTTTGTGGAGCGTAGCGAAACAAAGAATAGAGCGGGGACAAAAAAAATTCTGACTTGCTCCATTCAAACCATTTCACAGAAGGAGATTTCACTTATGAAACTCAACCCGGAAGTACTCCAGCAATTAGAAACTGATTTAAGCACAGCCAAAACGTTTGAGGATTTGATGGGCAAGCATGGCGCCATCAAGAAACTTCTGAAACATACTTTGGAGAACATGCTCGAAGCCGAACTGACCGAGCATTTAGGCTATGAAAAGCATGCGCCGGCCCAAGGCGACAATACACGCAACGGCAGCAGCGCCAAAACAATTACGACCGATACGGATCGGATCCGGTTAAAGATCCCCCGGGACCGTAAGGATGAATTCGAGCCGATCGTTGTGAAAAAGACTCAGAGAACGTTAGGGCCAATTGAAGACAAAATTATTTCGATGTATGCGCGCGGTATGTCCACACGGGACATTCAGTCCCACGTTGAGGAGATCTACGGACTGGAAGTCAGTCCGACGATGGTCTCCAACATCACGGAAAAAGTATCATCGATGGTCGAGGAATGGCAGAATCGCCCGTTGGAAGCCCTATATCCGATTGTTTATTTTGACGCGATTCACTACAAAGTCCGGGACAACGGACGTGTGGTCTCTAAAGCCGCTTATACGTGCCTGGGAATCGATCTGCAGGGTCAAAAGGATATGTTGGGTATTTGGGTTGGGGAAAACGAAGGGGCCTCGTTCTGGCTGTCGGTGTTGACCGAATTAAGAAACCGGGGCGTGAAGGATATTCTGATTGCTTGCGTGGACGGACTTAAAGGGTTTCCTGAAGCCATTGAGTCGGTATTTCCCAAGGTATCGGTTCAACTATGCGTGATTCATCAGATTCGCAACACCCTGCGCTATATTGTCTGGAAAGACCAGAAACCCTTTATGAAAGATTTAAAAGCGGTGTATACGGCTGTGAGTGAAGAACAGGCGCTCCGGGAGTTGGACAAACTGGAGGAAGCTTGGGGACAGAAGTATCCGACGGCGATCAAGTCCTGGCGTTCCAATTGGACGAATTTGGCTACGTTTTTTCAGTATCCTCAGGAAATCCGGACGCTGATCTATACGACTAATGCGGTGGAATCCGTGCACCGCCAGTTCCGAAAGGTGACGAAAACCAAATCGGTTTTTCCGCATGATGACGCCCTGAAAAAAATGCTATATTTAGCCCTGCAGGGTATCCGAAAAAAATGGACAATGCCACTTCAAAATTGGGGCTTTATTATTTCACAATTTTCCATTATCTTCGAAGAAAGGATTACGCCTTTTTTAAAATGACAAACCGCTCATTTACACAAAATTATTTACAGACTC